>Ga0209390_10003195_pt1 | contig 26990 bp, 24 predicted proteins | sample BON01_FD_187212 | JGI IMG/M metagenome (GOLD analysis project Ga0209390, IMG submission 187212) | Freshwater microbial communities from Lake Bonney liftoff mats and glacier meltwater in Antarctica - BON-01 (SPAdes) (version 2) | ecosystem: Environmental > Aquatic > Freshwater > Ice > Glacier...
TGGTGACAGCGGCTCGCTAAACCCTCGGCTTTGCCGAGGGTTTAGCGAATCAAGACAGCGATTCGCGCTCCTCGGCTCTGCCGAGGGTTTAGCGAATCAAGACAGCGACTACCTTCACGATCTCGCTCTTCGCCACTCTGCTGCTTTTTTATCTATCTCTTTAATAAATTCAGCTTTTCCATTCATGTAGTTTTCGATATCAATACTGATAATTGCTGCCCTTGTTTTTGAGTGGATGGGTTGCCAACCAGCCTTCACCGTGACGTAGTAACTTTTGGATCTCGTCTTCATTGACATCGTAGTGTCGATCGTCATCCAAGCCTGGAATCATCACATGAAGATGATTGAGCAAGTCGCACAGCCTAATCGGATGAGTTAGCTCAACATCAAAATCAGAGCTATTCCCCCCATCAGGAAACTGCTCATCGAGTGCTAAACGACACACATCACCCCTATAACCTAACGGTTCAAACAAGCCCCGTAGAAAGCCTTCTCGCCCCCGACTGGATAAAACTGGAATCTTGGCAATGTGGGGAATCGGCGTATTTGCATAGGTAGAGGTCGCTGTCAACTGTCAACTGTCAACTGTCAACTGAATGAAATTCACAACAGGCGTTCTAGGCGTTTACGCATTGCTTCGAGATCGATACCACCCTCATCCTCAGGTGGATCTTGCTTGTGCCCGTCTGGTTGCCAATCTGTTTGTTCTAAATTCTGGGAAGGAGGCGTGACGAGCATTTCGGAATTGACTAGGATAAAATCATAGTCAGAATCCTGACAAAATTCTTCAATCTCTTCAGGATCGATACCTTCTACCGTTGGCTTGGGAAAATCTTCAGCCTCCAATTGATCGGCATAACGCACTGCATCATCCTCTTGTTCAAACATCAGAATCACATTTCGATCGCCAACCTGAGTTGAATAAATCCCCTCATTATCAGTTCGCGCATTAAAAAGTAAGACAAAGACACTCATGGAATTTGTTGTTTGTTATTTGTTATTTAATCCAAGACTAGCGATCGATCGATCGATCGCAATTAGTCATTAGATTACTCTTCCATAATAAGCTGGAATGGGATGCTGGCGATCGGCTTGATGATTTAACCATGCCCAAAGCTGATCGCCGATCGAAAAATGCCACCATTCATCTGGATGACGCAAGAATCCAACATCTGTCATGATTCGCGCTAGGAGTTGCCGATGCTGTTGATATTGTTGCTCTAATGGATCGTGAGACTTATCAAAATATCCAGGTGTCGATCGATCTGACATTTCATCGATGGGCGAACCCATATCGATCGGGATACCATCTCCATCTACTAGTGTAATATCGATCGCCGCTCCCGTACTATGTGGTGGTGGTGTCTTCAGATCGAAACTAGGCATCGCCCAAATCTGATATACATCTTTCCAGATTTGCTCGATCTCTAGATCTGAGAGTTTCGCTAGATCCAATTTCCGGCGATTGCAAGTCTGCCGAAAAGTATAATCCACCATATACTGTTGCACCTCCACTGGACGATAAGCATCAAAAATTTGGATCTGCCAACTAGGATCTAGTTTTTGCAGTCCGGTTTGGGCTTGAATTAGCCGATCGAGTACCCCCTGACGGAGATAATATGGTGACATCCCACCATAGTCTGCTCCACACTTAATATATGAATGGGGAGTCTCGATCGCAAATAACTCTACTGGAATTGCCACTAGTGGCTCACCACATTCTTGGATGGGTACTTGACGATAAGGTTTCAGCACTTGGGAACAGTTAAACAGTTGACAGCGAGCCGCTAAACCCGAGGGTTCCCCGAGACAAGACAGCGAATCAAGACAGTTGTCTGGCCGTTGTCACCCATAGTCGGTAAGCCGACTATCGCCCAGTAAAGTTGACAGCGTGGTGAATCGCCACAATCTGCCTCAAGAGGGGGGATTTAAACCCCTGATATTTGTTAATAGTCAATAGTGGGTATCTATAGCTAATCCACGTCGGGAACGGGATCGTAGCCGCCAGGATGGAAGGGATGACAGCGACAAATCCGCATGGTTGCTAGATAACTACCCCGAATTGTACCAAACCTGTCGATCGCATCGATCGCATATTGGGAGCAAGTCGGTGTAAATCGACAACTTGGTGGAAATAATGGAGAAATAAATCTTCGATAACCTCGGATCGATCGAATTAAACTGTTTTTCATGACACGATCTTATTCAAATGCAGACATTTTTCGCTGAATCTCCTCTCTGGTTACGGATTGCCACAGTCCCCGTCTATGTTGGCGCGATCGTGCTAATTTCCGAACTCTTACATCGTTACACTAATACCAAACCCGAACAAGTCCGCAAAGTAGTCCATATCGGTACGGGTAATGTCATTATTATTGCGTGGCTGCTCCACTTACCTGCTTGGGTCGGGATGATCAGTGGAATCTTAGCCGGTATAGTTACACTGATTTCCTATCGGTTGCCGATTTTGCCAGGGGTGAATAGTGTTGGGCGCAAAAGCTTGGGTACATTTTTTTATGCTGTTAGTATTGGGATTTTGACAGCAATATTTTGGAATTTGGATCTACCTCACTATGCAGTGATTGGAATTTTAATTATGGCGTGGGGTGATGGATTGGCAGCGATTATTGGGCAAAAATTTGGCAACCATCCCTATACCATCTTTGGCAACAGCAAGAGCTGGGAAGGGACATTAACCATGTTAGTCGTCAGTTATGCGATCGTGTCGAGCGTCTTATTTAGCGTCCAAGGCAACATTTGGCAAACTTGGTACGTGGGGATTCCAGTGGCAATTGCCGCCACAGCGGTAGAATCGATCGCCCAATGGGGATTGGATAATCTCTCAGTTCCCTTGATGAGCGCGGGTTTAGCGTTTTTTATCAACCAAAGATCGGTCGGGTGAAGTCTGTGAAGTTATTTACATTCCCGATTCCCAATTCCCTAAAAAGAGTCAAACCCTCGTAAAATAGTTGAGACAAAGATTTTGACCCGTTGGCGTAATTCGGCTAGGCCGATCGCCAGTAGCCTCCGCTTGGCGGAATCGAGGTTAAATTCTGCTCCTCATTTTCTAGCACCTATGACTAGTACCCAAGACTTGACACCTACAACCACTGCCTTCGATCTAGTCGGATACCTTCGAGAGCGACAGCCGAGAGTAGAAATGGCTCTGGATGAGGCTATCCGTCCCGCCTACCCCGATACAATCTATGCGGCGATGAGGTACTCATTGCTAGCTGGTGGTAAGCGGTTGCGCCCGATTTTGTGTTTGGCTAGTTGCGAACTGATTGGGGGTAGTATAGATCTAGTAATGCCAATGGCTTGCGCGTTAGAGATGGTTCATACCATGTCACTGATCCACGACGATTTACCCGCGATGGATAATGATGATTATCGGCGGGGTAAGTTAACAAATCATAAAGTATATGGAGAAGATATCGCGATTTTAGCTGGGGATGGCTTACTCGCTTATGCTTTCGAGCATATCGCTACCCATACCCAGGGAGTCAGTGCCGACAGGGTGCTCAAAGCGGTCGCTCATCTAGCTAGATCCGTTGGTGCCAATGGCTTAGTTGGCGGACAAGTGGTAGATCTAGAGTCAGAAGGCAAGCCAGATATCTCAGTGGAAACGCTCACCTATATCCACAATCACAAAACTGGTGCCCTACTCAAATCCAGCGTCGTCTGTGGGGCAATTTTAGCTGGAGCAACCGAATCAGAAATTGAAAAATTAGCCAAATTCGCTCATAGTATTGGTCTAGCTTTTCAAATTATTGATGATATTCTAGATATCACTGCCACCCAAGCTGAATTGGGCAAAACAGCAGGTAAAGATTTGACCGCTCAAAAAGCCACCTATCCAAAATTGTGGGGGTTGGAAGAATCCAAACGTCAAGCTGATAAACTAGTAGCTGAAGCCAAAACTAGCTTGGATGAGTTTGGATCTCGAGCGCAACCACTTCAAGCTTTAGCTGACTATATTACCGATCGTAAAAATTAATTCCGTAATTGGCAATTCGACCGATGATTCGAGCGGCTAAGTTCGATCGAACTTAGCCGAGCGACAAAAAGTTTAAACCCACTGGTATTTAAATGCTAACTGTTAAATATTGCTTCAGTCATTTCCTCACTGGAGGTCATTTCTGTGGTGAGTAAGCTAAACCCCTTGATTAATGATCTCAGCCAAATTCTAGAAAACCGGATTTTACTAGTAGCAATTGCTGCTTGTCTGATCGCTCAAGTTCTCAAACTGATTATCGATCTGATTCAAAATGGTAAATTTAGTGCCAAAGTCTTGACAACTACAGGTGGGATGCCCAGTGCTCATTCAGCTCTAGTGACAGCTCTAGCCGCAGGAGTCGGCGAAAATTTGGGGTGGGCAAGTGCCGAGTTTGCGATCGCGACCATCTTTGCTATCGTGGTAATGTATGATGCTGCTGGAGTCCGTCAAGCCGCCGGAAAACAAGCCCGCATTCTCAACCAAATGATCGATGAACTATTTTCCGAAGACCATAAATTTAATGAGGAAAAGCTCAAAGAATTGTTAGGACATACCCCCGTACAAGTAATCGCTGGTTCTGTCTTAGGTATCGTCATTAGCTGGTTGTCTCTAAGTATTCAATGAAGTCATCTAGTAATCTAGCTAATTTATCTGTTTTTAGCGATCGGGTTTTGGCTCGAATAGCTGACTTTTATTTAATGAAATACAAATAGTAAGTGTAAAAAGTTACAGCCGCTAATTAGATAGTAGGATCGAGATTGACTGAAATTAAGTTTGACAACGGCGACTGTTTTGCGGTACAAGTAGAGAAGATAGCTTCCCTGGCACATGGCGTTACTAAGTCAGAACGAGTATTTAACGGGAAGCTAGTTTCAATTAAGCATTAAAATAATTAAATCTTTATCTATGACTCAGCAAGTGCTTCACCCAATGGTGAAAATGCAACGTCAAGTAGAATCTTTGGTAGCATCCAAGATTCTTAGTCCAAGCGATCGAATTTGGAAAATTGCCTTCCTCTACGGTGATAAATGGCAATATTGGAAGAATGAATTATTAGATTTTGGCTTTACACTCCAAGATCCAGTGAGCGAGTTAATCGAAGTGGAAGCTTGGGACGAAGACTAAATTTAGTTGAAAGTTGAAATTTATCGATCTGGCTGACTTACACTCAAATTGAGTAGACAGGCATCGGGCTTGATAGACAAATCTCAGATCGTGTCAGTCAGCCAATTCAATAATTTGGAAGCAGTCACCGCTGTGCCGAGACGTGGTGACAAAGTAAAGTTGTAAGAGTAAGGATTTAGACCCCACTCTTCTAACTGTCAATTGTCTGTCTTGTCACAGCGAGATCTGGAGGGAACCTCCAGGGCGCGAGAGCAACAACGATCGATTATCGATTATCAATTATCAATTAAATTAACTAACCTTGAAACTGTTCGGTAATTCGTTTCATTGCTTCTTCTACATTTGCCCGACTGTTGAATGCGGAAATCCGAAAATAACCTTCACCCGCAGCACCAAAACCAGAGCCAGGAGTACCGACAACATGGCAATTTACTAGCAGCTTATCAAAGAAATCCCAGCTAGATAAACCATTGGGAGTTTTCACCCAAACATAAGGTGCATTAATCCCACCATATACCTGTAATCCGGCCGCGGTGAGTTTATCCCGAATCATTTTGGCATTCTCCATGTAGAAGCCAATCAATTCCTTGACTTGAGCTTTTCCCTCAGGTGAGTATACCGCTTCTGCACCGCGTTGAACGATGTAGGAAACACCATTAAATTTGGTGGATTGGCGACGATTCCACAGTTGCCATAGCTCGACATCGCTACCGTCGGCTGCTTTGGCTGTGAGGGTTTTGGGAACTACAGTTAGAGCACAACGAGTACCTGTAAATCCAGCATTTTTGGAAAAAGAGCGAAACTCGATCGCGCAATCCCGTGCCCCTTCAATTTCGTAGATCGATCGCGGTAAACTAGGATCGGTGATAAAGGCTTCATAAGCCGCATCAAAGAAGATAATTGAGCCATTAGCCAGGGCATAGTCTACCCACGCTTGCAGGTATGCTGTGGTTGCGACTGCGCCAGTAGGATTATTGGGGAAGCAGAGGTAGATCAGATCGACTTTTTCGCTGGGAACTTGGGCGATGAAATCATTCTCAGCCGTGATGGGGAGATAGACTAAACCACCATACTCGCCCTGATCGTTGGCATCCCCAGTATTACCCGCCATGACATTGGTATCGACATAAACGGGGTATACCGGGTCGGTAACTGCGATCGTGTTATCATGTCCGAAAATGTCGAGGATGTTGCCAGAATCGCATTTTGAACCATCTGAGATGAAGATTTCCGAGGCATCGATCGCACAGCCTCGCGCTTGAAAATCATTGGTCGCGATCGCTTCTCGCAACCAAGCATAACCCTGTTCGGGGCCATAACCTTTAAATGACTCCCGATTTCCCATATCTTCGATCGCCTTTGTCATCGCAGTGCGACAAGCTCGGGGTAATGGTTCCGTGACATCCCCAATCCCCAAGCGGATAATCGGCGCATCAGGATTGGCTTGAGCAAAGGTATTGACGCGCCGCGCGATTTCGGGGAACAGGTAGCCAGCTTTGAGTTTGAGGTAGTTATCGTTAATAGTTGCCATAATTTCTGTCGCGAATCGTCATTCAACAGCTTACCGCAACACTCAGCCAGAAATTACCTCAGATCTTCAAACCATTGGCGCACTTGTACTGAGCGGCTTGCACTGTTGGCGTTAGCCTTGCCCTTAGCAATGCGTAGTCGAAGTGAGTCGAAGTAGCTCCTCCCAACGAAAAAGGGATAAAACCTAGCACCAGCTAAACTTTACCCCTCAATATCGACTTTGGAATCAGCGTTTTAAGACATAACTGATTCCAGTGCATTTAGATCGCTCTCTCCAGGATTGAAAGTTATTGCACTAGCAGATTCAACAGAAATAGATGCAGCCGCACCAGTAGCAATCCCAGAGATCGCAATTAATTTAGTTAACTGATTAGTTTTCCTAGAAATATTCATACTCTCCTTATCAAGTTTTCAGTAAGATCTCACTTTTTGCTTCTACTGGTAATCAGCACAAACAAACATGAAAAAATTTACGACTTTAAGCTATTTGCAGCAACATCAATTGTAATATGAGTGTTCTCGGACAAAGCACAAAGCCTGACATCGATCGATTGTGAATATTTCCTGATGGGTTAAGAACTTCAGCCGATCGATCGCCGACTGCTGATGCAGATCGATTTGCTTGAATCTAGATTGCCAATGTTCGCAATAATATAGCTATGCGATCTTATGGTTTAGTGTTGATGAATAAGGATAATTACCGGATTGAGAAAGATTCGATGGGCGAACGTCAGATTCCAGCATCTGCATACTACGGTATTCAAACTTTGCGGGCGATCGAGAATTTTCCGATTAGTAGGCTCAAGCCGCTCGCTACCTATGTTGATGCTTGTATCTTAATCAAAAAGGCCGCCGCGATCGTCAATGGCAAGTTGGGCTGTATTCCTCAGGACATTAGTCAAGCCATCGTCACCGCCGCCGATGAAATCCTCCAGGGCAATCTCCGCGATCAATTTGTTGTAGATGTCTATCAGGCTGGGGCGGGGACTTCCCACCACATGAATGTCAATGAGGTCTTAGCCAATCGCGCCCTGGAACTATTGGGCGACACTAAGGGCAACTACCAACGGGTAAATCCCAATGACCAAGTGAATTATGGACAGTCTACTAATGATGTGATTCCGACGGCAATTCGGATCGGTGGATTACTGGCACTCACTCATACTTTATCCCCAGCTCTCGATAGTGCGATCGCCGCGCTGGATAAAAAAGCGGTAGAATTTCACTCGATCGTCAAATCTGGACGCACGCACATGCAGGATGCAGTACCTGTAAGATTGGGGGATAGTTTTGCAGCCTTCGCCCAGATCCTCCGCGATCATCAAGTCAGGATTACCACCGCCGCTGGGGATTTGACTAAATTAGGCTTGGGCGGAAGTGCTGTCGGCACGGGACTAAATACTCATCCTGAATATCGATCGACTGTCGCGCAGATTTTGGGAGAATTAATCGGACAGTCCCTCACCGTCGCACCCAATTTGATGGCAGCGATGCAGAGTATGGCACCATTTGTCAACGTCTCTGGGAGTCTCCGAAATCTCGCCGCTGACCTAGTAAAAATCTCTCACGACCTGCGCCTGATGGATTCTGGTCCTAAGACAGGTTTCAAAGAGATTCAACTACCTCCAGTTCAACCTGGCTCGTCGATTATGCCAGGAAAATACAATCCGGTGATGGCGGAAATGATCTCGATGGTATGTTTTCAGGTGATGGGATTCGATCGATCGATCGAAATGGCAGCCCAAGCGGGACAATTAGAATTAAATGTGATGATGCCACTAATTGCCTACGACTTAATTCATAGCATCGAGATTTTAGGTAACGCACTTCAAGCCCTTACCGATCGATGTATCCTGGGAATTACCGCCAATCCAGAACGGTGTAATAACTATGCCGAAGGGAGTCTAGCACTCGTCACCGCACTCAACACTCACATCGGTTATCTAAATGCCGCAAATGTCGCGAAAGAGTCTCTTGCTACAGGTAAGTCGTTACGGCAAATTGTCTTAGAGCAAGGATTGATGGAGCCAGATTTATTAGCTCAAGTATTAGATTTAGACAAAATGAGTCAGTTACCCCAGCCTTAATTAGTTGATAGTCGATCTCGAGGTTTTTAGGCTGGGGCTTCAAGCCCTAGCCTAAAAATAATCCACCTCAAGGTGGGGGATTTAAACCCCTAGGCTGCGTTAACGATCTGGTTCGATCGACCGGAATATATTCCATGCCCTAATTCGTGGGATGATTGGGAATCAAAATTCTTAGCGGAGCTTCTCCCACTGGAGCATCGAGTGCCTACTGTGAAATCATTGCTGCAAGTATTTCAGAGTCGCAAAATGGCTGCATTGCTATTTGTCGGCTTTTCATCTGGACTTCCGATCTTACTGGTTTTGAAGACATTACAATCGTGGATGTCCGATGCTGGAGCAGATTTGAGTAAAATCGGTTGGTACGGTAGCCTGATTGGTTTTCCCTACGCGTTTAAGTTTTTGTGGTCGCCATTACTCGATCGATTCGTACCGCCATTTTTGGGCAGACGCAAAGGGTGGTTACTAATTATCCAATTTTTATTGGTACTAGCGATCGGTGCCATGTCGCTGCAAGATCCCGCCAAAAACCTCGATCGATTAGCCATTCTCTCAGTACTAATTGCCTTTTTGAGCGCGTCCCAGGATGTTGTCGCTGATGCCTATCGGACAGACGTGCTGACTGGAGCAGAACGGCCGATTGGGGTGAGCATTTTTACCACAGGCTATCGCGTCGCCTTGATTGTGTCCTTTGCTGGCGCATCTAAACTTTTTGAAAATGTGTTTCGGGCTTGGCAGCCAGTTTATCTGGTGATGGCTGGTTTTATGCTGTTAGGGTTAGTATTCACATTGTTCGCACCCGGTACGGAAGCCACAGATCGACCGCCAGAAACCTTTGCTGATGCGGTAACACTGCCATTTCTAGATTTTTTTCACCGCCGAGGGCTGATGTATGGTGTTTCAGTCTTATTATTCATCGTTACCTACAAAGTTAGCGATGCGATGATGAATTCGATGTCGATTCCTTTTCTCAAAGCTGCTTGTTTTACCCAAGGTCAAATTGGCGATGTCAATGGCTTTATGGGCATAATTGCGACGATTATTGGAGCTTTGCTAGGTGGGGTGTTATTGACGCGGATGAGTGTTTTCAAAGGACTTTGGATCTTTGGTGGCTTACAGGCTCTAGGCATCATTCTCTATGTGATGTTGGCACAGGCATCCCATCCCGATCCGCGAGTTACCGATTTAGCTGGGGTGTGTCGGAACTTTGTCCAACCACCCTTTGCAACTCAACTATTTATTTTGGCGATTAACGTCGAAAATTTCTTTGGGGGGATGGAATCCTCCGCCTTTGGGCTATTCCTGATGAATATGTGCAACCAACAATTTTCGGCAACTCAGTTTGCACTATTATCGAGTTTGATGGCTTTGAGCAAGCTGTTAGTTGCACCATCTGGAGATTTGGTCAAAGCCCTCGGTTGGTCTAACTTTTTCTTAGTAACGATGTTAGTTGTCATTCCGAGCATGTTTCTACTAGTGTTCATCGCTCGATCTGGTGCCGCTAGCGATCCCGATCTGAAAGATGCCTAAATTAATATTTGTTACAATTGGCAGGTATAATAACGTCGGTATGTTTTTAAATTAATGATGACTTTCTTACGCCAAAATATTGCGCCGCTGATGATTTTGCTGGTGTTCCTATTTGCACTTGTGACGATGAGTGCGCGGATTTTCTTGCCGACAGATATGTCTGGTCCCGCGCCATTGACTGGATCTGTGCTAATTCAAAGTTTGTTGATGTTGCCCAGACTGTAGTGAGTCACAGGATTAGCTCTGCTAGTCCTAAATACTCCACCCCTTCAGGCGTAACATCAAATCGACAGGGTAAAACTTCTAGTCCCTTGGCTACTGCTGTTCGTAGCAGTTGACCGTAGACGGGATCGGTAGTATCGCCCGGTGCAAATTTGGTTTTGTCACTGCGATTGATGAGATAGAGCATCACAGCGCGATGTTCGGGCATCACATCAATGAGTTCTCGCAGGTGTTTTTGACCTCTGGTAGTCTCGGTATCGGGAAAGATTGCGACATCATCGATCGACCAAGTGGTATTCTTGACCTCCAGGTAGATCGCTCGATCTCCATCGCCAAGTACAAAGTCGATTCTACTCCGCCGATCTTGCCCGTAAATCACTTCCGATCGAATCGTTTGATATGTCCCTAATTCTAGAAACAACTGCTGTTCTAAGCCGATTTTAATCAGTTTATTCGGTAGTGCCGTATTCACACCAATCCAAACCCCGCCGATCTCAATCATTTCCCAAGTGTAAGCTAGTTTCCGTTTAGGATTATCGTGAAAAGAAACCTGCACAGGCGCGCCGATTTGACAAACTCCAGTCATGGAGCCTGTATTGGGACAATGTGCAGTAATCAGTTCGCCCGTATTTAGTTGGATATCAGCAAAAAATCGCTTGTATCGTTTGACTAAAATGCCAGAATAGAGTTGAGGATAAGTATAAAGCACCGTTTAACTTTGAACTAATTTAATTTCTACTCGCTAAATAAACTTCTAGCTGACTGAGATCGACCACCATTTGTTCGACTAGAGCAGCGGTATTAGTGATGAGGTGTTCGTTGGCTAGTTGTTCGATCTGTTTGGCTAATGCGGTAAGATGGACAATTCCTACATTCGCACTAGCACCTTTGATGTAGTGGGCTTCATGAGCGATCGCCATCAGATCTCGATCGACTACTGCTTGGCGAAGATCTCCAATGTGAATTTTCACATCTTCTGCCAACATTGTCAGTAGTTCTAATTCAAATTCGGGGTCATCTTCGGAAACTTGATGTAGTTGTTCCCAGTCAATATTAATGATCTCGTTCATCAGGTGTGCAGTAACGGAGGTAGACTAACTTTGATACTTATTTTATCCTCTAGATCCCTCATTCTGATAACTAATCCAGTTGACCCAGTAATTGAGATCTTCAAGATCGCTAAAATATTGAAGATTTAATCATCGATCTCCCATCTCCTATCTCGATTATGTTTCAAACTACCCGCCGCCGTTTGGCAATTTGGTATACAACTGTCACAGCGATTGTGTTGCTGATATTTGCTAGTGGGATGTATATCTACGTGCGGGGTACTTTGATCGAGCGGATCGATGATACTTTAAATCATGTTGTCGAAGTTGTCAGTCGATCGATCGCCATCGACAAGATCGACGCTCCAGGTGCGATCGGTCAATTTAAGATTAATGTCGGCGCGAGTTTTCAGGATGATTCCGACAGACTGGATGACGATCGTATCGATCTAGAATTGTTTAATATCGGTGGCGAGTTGTTATGGTCTACGCTGAGAGAACCGCTAAATCTGCCGGTCGGGATCGATCTTGATGGTGAAACCGTTCGGGTCAGAAACAACCGTATTCTCAGGCAAATTACAGCACCGATCGATAGAAATAATATATTAGTAGGTTTTTTAAGAGTCAGCCATCCATGGTTTGAAGTTACCAAACCGACTGAGTTATTAATTATCGATCTCGCGGTAGGCACTTCTCTAGTAATTACCAGTGTTGCAGCAATCGGCTGGTTGCTATCTGGAATCGCGATAGAACCTGTCAAAGCTTCCTACCAGCAGCTCAAACAGTTTACCGCAGATGCTTCTCACGAACTCCGCAACCCGATTGCCATAATTCAAACTAATGTTCAAGTAGCACTGAGCGAAGAACCCCTACAACCTCAACAACGCCACCAACTTCAGACGATCGAACGCTTGACTCGTCGCTTGGGGAGATTGGTTGACGATCTCTTATTTCTCGCTCGCCAAGATAGCAGTATTGTCACCCCTGAATTTAGTCCCGTACCGTTGGATGCACTATTGATGGAAACGATCGAAGAACAGCAATTAGCCGCAGCAGCGAAGGGAATCAGCCTCACACTGGAGATTATCGATCCGCTCCCCGCCACCATTGTGCAATTAGAACATCACGAACTCGAAGTATTTAGTATCAGTGGCGATTGGGACAGGTTAGCGCGGCTATTTACCAATCTACTTACCAATGCAATTCAGTACACACCGTCGCAGAGCAAGCATCGATCGCAGATTAATGTCCAACTTAGACAGTTGATTCGCCAAAATATATTCTACTTACAAGTTCAAGTTCAAGATAATGGGATCGGCATTCCCGATGTCGCGCTTCCACATTTATTCGACAGGTTTTATCGGGTCGATCCAGCTCGTACAGCCAACCTTTCTGATGTTAGTAGCGGCTCAGGCTTGGGACTAGCGATTGTCCAATCGATCGTCACCAGCCATCATGGCGAACTGTCAATTGATAGTCAAGTCGATATTGGGACAACTGTAAGTGTAACTTTTAAAGGAGCGATAATTCGATCGTCATGAATCTCGTAACCCCATAGAATAACAAATCAAAGCGTAATCTGTGGCCCCGTCACAACCAAACGGCTCCCATCTGAATAAACAGGGGAGCCGTTTGGGTAAATATTAAGCTTGGCATCGAGCTATTTTGACAGGGGGCAACCCCCCAACTATCGTCGCCGCAATAGCGTTTCACCTCCGAGTTCGGGAAGGGATCGGTGTGGTTCCACTATGCCATAGACACCAAGCAGGTGTGTGGTCGATTCAACTCAGGTATTCCCTAAGCAGAACCGAAAGCACACCTTGAAGGCTGCATAATAATCAACAGAATGTATCTAAATCATCGCTTGAGGTCAAGCCCTCGGTCTGTTAGTAATGCTCGACTGCACTCATTACTGAGCTTCCATCTACATCCTATTAACGGGTGTTCTGCCCGTGACCTTACCTACTTTTTGTAGTGAGAGTACTCATCTTGAGGTGGGCTTCCCACTTAGATGCTTTCAGCGGTTATCCACTCCGCACATAGCTACCCTGCGTTTACCGTTGGCACGATAACAGGTACACCAGCGGTGCGTTCCTCCCGGTCCTCTCGTACTAAGGAGGAATCCTCTCAATACTCTTGCGCCTGCACCGGATATGGACCGAACTGTCTCACGACGTTCTGAACCCAGCTCACGTACCGCTTTAATGGGCGAACAGCCCAACCCTTGGGACGTACTTCCGCCCCAGGTTGCGACGAGCCGACATCGAGGTGCCAAACCTCCCCGTCGATGTGAACTCTTGGGGGAGATCAGCCTGTTATCCCTAGAGTAACTTTTATCCGTTGAGCGACGGCCCTTCCATTCAGTACCGTCGGATCACTAAGGCCTACTTTCGTACCTGCTCCACTTGTTGGTGTTGCAGTCAAGCTCTCTTCTGCCTTTACACTTAACGATTGATTTCCAACCAATCTAAGAGAACCTTTGCGCGCCTCCGTTACAATTTAGGAGGCGACCGCCCCAGTCAAACTACCCACCTGAAACTGTCCGGTTCCCGGATCACGGGCAACCGTTAGAATTCTAGCCTCGCCAGAGTGGTATCTCACTGATGACTCCACAATCCCCACAAGGACTGCTTCAACGTCTCCCACCTATCCTGCGCAAGCGAAGCCCGAACACAATGCCAGGCTATAGTAAAGCTTCATAGGGTCTTTCTGTCCAGGTGCAGGTAGTCCGTATCTTCACAGACAATCCTATTTCGCCGAGTCTCTCTCCGAGACAGCTCCCAGATCGTTACGCCTTTCGTGCGGGTCAGAACTTACCTGACAAGGAATTTCGCTACCTTAGGACCGTTATAGTTACGGCCGCCGTTCACCGGGGCTTCAGTCGCTAGCTTCAAGATTGCTCTCTGACCAACTTCCTTAACCTTCCGGCACTGGGCAGGCGTCAGCCCCCATATTTCCTCTTACGAGTTAGCGGAGACCTGTGTTTTTGGTAAACAGTCGCCTGGGACTTTTCACTGCGACCCATATTGCTATGGGCACCCCTTCTCCCGAAGTTACGGGGCTATTTTGCCGAGTTCCTTAGAGAGAGTTATCTCGCGGCCCTTGGTATTCTCAACCATCCCACCTGTGTCGGTTTCCGGTACGGGCGTTAATTGCTTATGGTAGTTAGAGCTTTTCTTGGAAGCATGATCTCGACCACTAACGAGCCGTAGCTCGCCGGACTCCTGGCTCAGCTCAAGTCGTTTTCGCCGACTCTCAACACCTCGCACAGTTGCACCAGAACAACCAATCTCTGGCTGGTGACGACCTTCTCCGTCCCTCTGTACCAACAATTAACGGTACGGTAATATTAAACCGTTGTCCATCGACTACGCCTTTCGGCCTCGCCTTAGGTCCCGACTAACCCTTCGCGGACGAGCCTGCCGAAGGAATCCTGAGGATTTCGGGCTGTGAGATTCTCACTCACATTTGCGCTACTCAAGCCGACATTCTCACTTCCATTTCGTCCACCGCTGCTTGCCGCTACGGCTTCAACCTAACATGGAACGCTCCCCTACCACTTGTAGTTATACAAGTCCATAGCTTCGGTGTATTGCTTAGCCCCGTTCATTTTCGGCGCAGGATCGCTTGACCAGTGAGCTATTACGCACTCTTTCAAGGGTGGCTGCTTCTAGGCAAACCTCCTGGTTGTCTGTGCAACCCCACCTCCTTAATCACTTAGCAATAACTTGGGGACCTTAGCTGATGGTCTGGGCTGTTTCCCTCTTGACGATGAAGCTTATCCCCCACCGTCTGACTGGCAATGTGTGCATCTGGTATTCAGAGTTTGTATCGATTTGGTACAGATTTCTCCGCCCGCACCGAAACAGTGCTTTACCCCCAGACTATAATCATTACCGCTATGCCTCAACATATTTCGGGGAGAACCAGCTAGCTCCTAGTTCGATTGGCATTTCACCGCTAACCACAATTCATCCGCTGATTTTTCAACATCAGTCGGTTCGGACCTCCACTTGGTGTTACCCAAGCTTCATCCTGACCATGGTTAGATCACCAGGGTTCGGGTCTATAAATACTGACAATAAACGCCCTATTCAGACTCGCTTTCGCTTTGGCTACAGCATGTATGCTTTAACCTGCCAGTACCTATAAGTCGCCGGCTCATTCTTCAACAGGCACACGGTCAACCGTTAAATCGGTCTCCCATTGCTTGTAGGCTTACGGTTTCATGTTCTATTTCACTCCCCTTCCGGGGTTCTTTTCACCTTTCCCTCGCGGTACTGGTTCACTATCGGTCATACAGGAGTATTTAGCCTTACGAGATGGTCCTCGCTGATTCAACCGGAATTCCACGTGCTCCGGCCTACTCGGGATTCAGCTAGGCTAGTTAGATTTTTGACTACGGGATTATCACCCTCTATGATGCACTATTCAGATGCTTCGTCTAATCGCTCTAGTCCACGTTGCTGTCCCACAACCCCAGAATGCATGCACTCTGGTTTAGGCTGTTCCCCTTTCGCTCGCCGCTACTTAGGGAATCGCTTTTGCTTTCTCTTCCTCCAGCTACTAAGATGTTTCAATTCGCTGGGTTAGCTCTATCCACCCTATAGATTCAGGTGGCAGTATTAAGGGTTGCCCCATTCGGAGATTCTCGGATCTAAGCCTGCTGCCAGCTCCCCGAGACGTTTCGTCGGTAACTACGTCCTTCATCGCCTCTGTATGCCTAGGTATCCGCCGTAAGCCCTTTGTAGCTTGACCACTTTGTGTTTTGGGTTGATGTTCAATTAATAAATTAACTGAATCTCCAACTTACGTCACAAGTTTCTTTGATTTGTATTTGGATTGTCTGTAATTTGCATTACGACTACCTGACTGTTGATTATTATGCAGTTGTCAAGGTGCGAACTGGACTTTAAGTCCAGCAGACTACTCTTACTAGTAGGTGCTGAATTCATTTCCCGTGTTGGCGGTACTATTCTAGTTGTCTAACTCTGGTTTTGGTGCCACCGATGGAGGTTAGCGGACTCGAACCGCTGACATCCTGCTTGCAAAGCAGGCGCTCTACCAACTGAGCTAAACCCCCTAGTTTAATTAACGCATTAAACAACTTGGTAGTTGCGTAATTGATGTTAACCGATTGCTAATGATAAGTGGGCTATTCTGGACTTGAACCAGAGACCGCACCCTTATCAGGGGTGTGCTCTACCACTGAGCTAATAGCCCAGGTTAGCTGAACTAGAATATAAGTTTGAAAGCCTGCTCGATTAAAAACGCTCGACCTTGGGATAACATACATTTGACTTAATCCGTTGTGTTTCGGTCAAAATGTTGTGAGGTCTCCCTAAAAGGAGGTGATCCAGCCACACCTTCCGGTACGGCTACCTTGTTACGACTTCACCCCAGTCATCAGCCCTACCTTCGGCGTCCTCTTCCACAAGGGTTAGAGTAACGACTTCGGGCGTGACCAACTCCCATGGTGTGACGGGCGGTGTGTACAAGGCCCGGGAACGGATTCACCGCAGTATGCTGACCTGCGATTACTAGCGATTCCGCCTTCATGCAGGCGAGTTGCAGCCTGCAATCTGAACTGAGCCCTGGTTTATGGGATTAGCGCACCATCGCTGGTTGGCTGCCCTTTGTCCAGAGCATTGTAGTACGTGTGTAGCCCAGGGCGTAAGGGGCATGCTGACTTGACGTCATCCCCACCTTCCTCCGGTTTGTCACCGGCAGTCTTGCTAGAGTGCCCAACTTAATGATGGCAACTAACAACGAGGGTTGCGCTCGTTGCGGGACTTAACCCAACATCTCACGACACGAGCTGACGACAGCCATGCACCACCTGTGTTCTAGCTCCCGAAGGCACTTTCTACTTTCGCAGAAATTCTAGACATGTCAAGCCCTGGTAAGGTTCTTCGCGTTGCATCGAATTAAACCACATACTCCACCGCTTGTGCGGGCCCCCGTCAATTCCTTTGAGTTTCACACTTGCGTGCGTACTCCCCAGGCGGGATACTTAACGCGTTAGCTACGGCACTGCCCGGGTCGATACGGGCAACACCTAGTATCCATCGTTTACGGCTAGGACTACAGGGGTATCTAATCCCTTTCGCTCCCCTAGCTTTCGTCCCTCAGTGTCAGTTTAAGTCCAGTAGAGCGCTTTCGCCACCGGTGTTCTTCCCAATCTCTACGCATTTCACCGCTACACTGGGAATTCCCTCTACCCCTACTTCACTCAAGTCTTGTAGTTTCCATGGCCGTTATGGGGTTGAGCCCCACGCTTTAACCACAGACTTACAGAACCACCTACGGACGCTTTACGCCCAATCATTCCGGATAACGCTTGCATCCTCCGTATTACCGCGGCTGCTGGCACGGAGTTAGCCGATGCTGATTCCTCAGGTACCGTCATTGTGTTCTTCCCTGAGAAAAGAGGTTTACGACCCAAGAGCCTTCCTCCCTCACGCGGTATTGCTCCGTCAGGCTTGCGCCCATTGCGGAAAATTCCCCACTGCTGCCTCCCGTAGGAGTCTGGGCCGTGTCTCAGTCCCAGTGTGGCTGCTCATCCTCTCAGACCAGCTACAGATCGTCGCCATGGTGCGCCGTTACCACACCATCTAGCTAATCTGACGCGAGCTCATCTCCAGGCGATAAATCTTTCAACTTTCGTCATATCGGGTATTAGCAATCGTTTCCAATTGTTGTCCCCATCCTGAAGGCAGATTCTCACGCGTTACTCACCCGTCCGCCACTAATGTCCCGAAGGACACCCGTTCGACTTGCATGTGTTAGGCATACCGCCAGCGTTCATCCTGAGCCAGGATCAAACTCTCCATAATAATAGAGAGCCTTTATAAAGGCTCGTGTGTAATCTTTAAAGACTTATTACCTTGTCTCGGTCTTTCCAAAACTGGATTGACCTGTTATAATCGTGTTAACGAATTTAACGAGGTTGTATAGGCTTTCAAACTATATAGTTGTCTAGGTTCAGGATGTCAGGATTGACTCTGCGAGCCGCTTTCGCGTCACGACTGAAGTTGTTTCCCTTCACCGCTTTACTAATATAACTCGACTCCCTCGGTCTTGTCAACTGTTTGGGCGAAATTTGTTTTTTGCAGTGTGGGTCGGGGGTTGAGTCGATTTTGAGGGCTGTTGTCTCTAAATTTCGCTAAATTATTTGCAAAATTCCCATGAAATTCGCCTAATTGTTGCTCAACAGCACGTAATCGATCGGCTTATGCTTGTAGTAACACCCAATGTGAGTTCAAAACAAGCTCAGAGTGTGAGGATGATGAATGGTTTACGATCCTGGGATCGGCAAGCAATATTGCTGATTGGTTTAGCAATCGGTTTAATCAAAACGGCAGATCTGTCGCTGCGGCTGGAGTCGATCGATCGGATGATGGTGCAACTTCGCCAGATCGTGCAGAGTGAACAGGGCGATATCGATGATTTTCAGGACGATCGATCTTCAGATAACGAGCGGCATCACTGGGCTACTTCGGTACTGAAGGTACCGAGTAAGGTTTTGGACGCGACTGTGGCTGAAATTGCTAAGTTGGGTCGGATAGAGAGTCAAGGGGTGAAGTCTAAGGATGTAATGTCGCAAATTGTCGATATGGATGCACGGCTGAAGCATCTCTGCCAGCAAGAGGATTTGACACGGAAAATTATGAAGCGATCGGGGCTGGTAGGATTTATCATGCGGTGGGCAAGCTGCAACAGCAGTTACCAGTTGCAGAAACTCCGACTAGTGAGGAGGGATAGCACGACGATTGAAATCGTTGCTGATGATACAAAGTCCGCCTATCTTGAAAAAGTGCGTTCTTGGGGTTTCCCTAGGAACGCACTTTTCGTTACGCAGACTAAGATCTCAATTATTCCAATCGTATTAGCGATCTTTACCGTTGGTTCAGGCATTACTAATATTGGGAACTTTCTGTCGCCCGAGGATATAAGGTAAAAGCTTACTGATATTGCGGGCATCGTCGATACCGCGATGATGAGTGCCAGCTAGCTCGATGTTGGCGAGGCTAAGGGCTTGAGCCATACCATAACGTTTGTTTAGTCTTTGAGTGGTGCTGAAGATTTCTTTGAGGTTGACATGGTTGCTGGAGACTGGATCGGGAAGATCGATGTGATGGTGTTTGCTATCTTGTTGGAGTTGCTTGCGATCGTAGTCATCCCAAGAGCCAAAGATAGTTTTGTCGAATTGAGATAGCCAAGGTTGCCAGAGTTTAATCGCATCTGGAAAGGTAGGGGCTTTGTCAACTTGGATTTGGGTAATGGAAGTTAGATTCAGACAAAATTCGGTGAGCACGCGATGGCGTAGGGGTTTGATGAATGTTTGAAATTCATCGATGATTTCGAGGCTGTCAGTGGCTACTATGACTGCGCCGATTTCGATGGTTTCCATCTGGTGGCGGGGGATGCTTTGGAGATCGCAGCAGGTGGCTTCGAGATCGACCACTAGTATATGTTGGTATCGATCGAGGTTAATTTCGGTCATCTGAAAAATTTAGCTTTGCTAGATCCGGAGTTATTTAGGGTGCAGGTCGATCGTGGCAATGGGGCGGTGACGATCGAACAAGGGCGGTGAGATGACAACTATCTAAGTTTAATGTGGTGAGCCAGCAATTTCGCTCCGGTCCTCTCGCTAAATTGGGTGATTATTTGCGTTAGATCATCGTAGGGAACGGGACTTCCCTGAGAAATAATGTTATGATTTTGGGTAACTCTTGGATAGCTGTATGGCTGGTAGGAGTTGGGAATTGCAATCATTCATTATCTTTTTGTCCACACCACATGGTTTTTTGGAAGAGTTTATTTAGTGGTGGCGATACGGCTGCTGAATCTAAAGCTAGTGCCTCTGTCAGTACTGCTGTTAAAGTAACTGGAATTAATCTACCTCCAAATACGCAGGTCTTTTTTAGTACCGATCGAGACCTCGACTTGTATGAGTTGGAGGAACTATGTGATATTGTTGGCTGGTCTCGTCGCCCACTGCGGAAGGTCAAGAAGGCTCTCCAGAATAGTTTTATTGTGGTTTCGATGTGGGAAGTCAGAGGGGCGACTAAAAGAATGATTGGGTTTGCTCGTGCTACGTCCGATGGAGCTTTTAATGCGACTGTTTGGGATGTGGTGGTTCATCCTGATTTTCAGGGTCAGCGGTTGGGTAAGGCGATGATGAAATATACGATCGACAAGATTCGGGCTGAGGATATCAGTAACATCACGCTGTTTGCGGATGCCCATGTAGTGGGTTTTTACAGTGGAATGGGGTTTGTGGAAGATCCTGAGGGGATTAAGGGGATGTTTTGGTATCCTGACTAGAAATCGGGATATTTGAGATATTATCGATCGATTCCAACGATAGTATGTTATGATCGTGTTAATGACGGGATGTAGCGCAGCTTGGTAGCGCGCCTGCTTTGGGAGCAGGATGTCGTAGGTTCAAATCCTATCATCCCGATTTATAAGTCGAAAAGGTTTGAATAATATTTTTCGATAGAGAACCCTCACCCGATCGGGTGAGGGTTTCCTTGTTAAGAATGCAGAAACTCCATAATGTCGCCTTCTTGAACTAAATATTCCTTGCCTTCACTCCGAAGTAATCCCTTATCTTTAGCTGCTTGCATCGATCCGGTAGCGACCATATCAGCATACCCGATCGTTTTGGCACGAATGAAGCCACGCTCGAAGTCGGAGTGAATCACTCCCGCCGCTTGAGGTGCTAACATCCCCACTTTAATCGTCCAGGCGCGGGTTTCCTTTGGCCCAGTAGTAAAGTAGGTACGGAGTCCGAGTAAGTGATAGGTAGCTCGGATGAGAGATTTCAAGCCACCTTCAGCTACGCCCAATGATTCGAGAAATTCGGCTTTTTCGGTTTCAGGTAGCTCGACGAGTTCGGCTTCTACTTGAGCAGAGACGATGGTGACTTGTGCCCCTTCTTTAGCTGCAAACGCTTTCACCTGCTCGACAAATTTATTACCTGAGGCTAAGTCTTCTTCGGAGACATTAGCGGCATAGATCATCGGCTTACGGGTGAGCAATCCTAAACCCTTGACACTTTCGCTTTCTTCTTCACTCAATTCGACTTGTCGGGCGGCTTTTCCTGCACTTAGATCCGTTAGCAGTTTTTCCAAGGCGACGACTTCGATTTGGGCTTCCTTGCTGGTTCTAGCTGTCTTCCGCGCTCGATCGATCCGCTTCTCGATTTGGTCGATATCTGCCAGAATCAATTCTAGATTAATAATTTCAATATCCTGCTGAGGATTGACGACCCCCGATACATGGATGATATCATCGTCTTCAAAACAGCGGACAACTTGGACGAGGGTATCTACTTCCCGAATATGGGAAAGAAACTTACTACCCAAACCTTCGCCCTGACTGGCTCCTTTTACTAAACCAGCAATATCCACAAATTCTACCCGCGTGGGGACGATATCCTCAGAATTAACCATGTCTGCGAGAACTTGCAGCCGCTCATCCGGTACTGCGACAATCCCGACATTTGGCTCGATCGTGCAAAACGGATAGTTAGCAGCTTCAGCTTTGGCATTGGCAACTAGGGCATTAAATAATGTCGATTTGCCCACATTCGGCAGTCCAACGATTCCGGCTTTTAGCATTTTTAGTCTTAGATGATGACAACTTCTATCGATCGATTATAAGCCATTAGCTCTATAGCGATCCTAAATCCGATCCTTGGCGGGTATGAGTGCGTTACGGCTGTCTTGTCTTGATTCGCTCAACCCTCGGCAGAGCCGAGGAGCGCAAGACGCTTAAGCCTAACACACCCTACATCTGTGTATTACTAATGTTAAATTTGGACTTGACTAAAGTTAACGATTTGCTTAACAACAGTTATTATTGCTCGAATTTAGTTGAAAATATTTGATGCTATTCTCAATTAGCTTGACGAATTCACTTGCTTTGAAGTATGCTATCAAAATAGTTCATATAGCGAGTATATGATTATCCCTCGGAGAGTTATAACTTAAATCTTAAAAAACCTAGTTAACTAGTAATTATGTCCCAGCAGTTCGCTCCTTATATGACCGACGATGGTTCTTATACCTTTTTCTCGGAGGAGTTTGGGCAGACTTTTCATAGTAAATACGGGGCAAAGGAAGAGTCGCTCTTTAAGTATGCGATACCGACTTTATTAGCCGAGAAAGCCGGTCGCGGACACCTGCGGATTTTAGATATTTGTTATGGACTGGGATATAATAGTGCCGCAGCATTATCAACTATTTGGCGATCGAATCCAGCTTGTACAGTGGAAATCATCGCACTCGAACTCGATCGAACTGTAGCAATTGCCGCGATCGAGCATAATTTACTAGGGGATTGGGAAGCTCCGATTCCACAGTTATTAACTCAATTAGTGCGATCGGAAATAATCGATCGAGATCGGTTGAAGGCGCAATTAACGATCGGTGATGCACGGCAAACGATTGGGCAGGTAATCGAGAGGGGATTTAAAGCCGATGCGATTTTTCTCGATCCATTTTCGCCACGATCTTGTCCGCAATTATGGACGATAGAATTTATCGATCGAGTGGCTAGGTGTTGTGCCTTGGATGGGATAATTGCGACATATTCGTGTGCAGCCGCATTGCGTACCGCCGCGATCGAAGCTGGATTATCCGTCGCTGAGATTATGCCAGTCGGGAGAAAAGCACCAGGGACGATCGCGAGTTTTAACTTGGCACAATTGACACCTTTATCGCAAAAGGAACAAGAGCATTTACAGACACGCGCAGCGATTCCCTACCGCGATCTCACCTTGTCAGATTCGATGGCTAAAATTGTGAGTCGGCGTGAATTAGAGCAGGATGATTGCGGATTGGAGACTACTTCACAGTGGAAAAAGCGATGGCGAAGTAAGTAGCGATCGCAACCGCTAAGGCTATGAGAATACAGCCACTCAAATCGATCGATCTTCCCTGAGCGTCATCATTGACTTCTGCGGTGCTGATTTGGGCGATTTCGATAGTTTGGAGTTGAGATTTAATCTCTGTTAGTTGAGATTGTAAGGCGGCTGCTATCGATCGGGCGCGATCTTTTTCCTTAATTAAGTGTTGCTCCAATTCGACGCGATTGGCTGTGGCTGTTTTGGTCGATCGCTAGTAAGAGAATACTCAAATTCCTAAACTACCTAATAACCCACCGATTAATTCTTCTGCCATCAGTACTATTCTTGAGTTTCGTTAGATTGAGTCTACTTTTGTAAATGCACCCGAAAGATTTCTTGACGTTCGGATTCACTGGGTAGATTCAAGAAAAAGATTTCATCAAATCTGCCCTTCCGTAATAATTCCGCAGCATTAAGTCTAGTTTTTCGACGACTTCTTGATGGCTGTGGGGGGGGGACATCTTTTTATTTTAGATTTTGGATTGTTATTCTCGATTGGGACTAGAATTTAGTCTTTAGTTGAAGCCTGCTCTCTGAAAAAATGATTTTACTAATTTGTAGAGGTACTATATCGATCGTCCGAGTTTAGCACCATACATTACCGTGCAGATCGTGTAAGCCCTAAGAATTGGGTGGATAAATACCGATAGGGGTAGTTTTATTATTCCTGACATATTCAGTAATCTTTGATATCGATCGGGTTAATATTATTATGCCCAGTCGTTGGCAAAACCTGACAGATCGCCGATCGGGTTGAGACAAAAAGGGAAATTATCCCCCAACCTCAAGGCGACACTGCCCTCATCCCCCGATCGCCTTATCTACTCAAAGTTCGCAAAAATCGACCTAAACTAGCAAAGATACTCGGCGACTTTGTGGGAGCGGAAGTATCGCCTGGAGTTGAGGGGATCAGGATCGCGTCTAGCTCATCGCCGACGGGTTTCTGGGGACATTCAGCTAGGAGGATATAATCATTATCCTGTTCCAGCCACACCTGCCATTGAGCCGGATAGCAGCGGTAGATTGCCGATGTTTCGAGGGGTTTAATATAGTAGGCACAGGTGAGGGTAGTTAGAAACCGATCGCGCAGTTGTCTGGCAGCATAACCGATGCCGACGATCGCGGCATCTTCGAGTTTAGGTAAGAATAAGATGACTGGACGATCGCCCGCTGCATTACATAATTTTTCGACCTGGGCAACTTCGATCGCGGATGGTTCGATCGCGATAAATAATTGGTCTTCGACTTGAATTTTATTCACAATCGGCGATCGACTATTACCCAAATCATCAATCTTAAAATTAATATCCTGCCAATTCCGTTTGGCTAAAGCTGCCGATCCAGTATCGGACATTAATACCTTGAGTGTATTGCCGCGATCGGTAAATGCTTCAATAAATTGGCGGGCTAGATCCATCGGCTTGAGTTCGGGGATGGAAATCTCCACCGTAATCCGTTGGTGTCCAGCAGCAATGGCGGCGATGGTAGCAGCTTGGGCTAGGGCAATCGATTCTTCGAGGGTGGTGGGTAGTTGTGACATCAAACAAAGGAAAACTGAATGCTATCTTTAACTGTCAACTCTCAACTCTCAACTGTCAACTACTTAGCTGCCAATAAGGACAAAATTTTATATGGACGCGTGCCCCAATAGCTGCCAGGTGCAAAGCTGGCTTCTTTTACGCCTGTACTAGATTGAGCACCGATAAATTTTAATCCTCGTACGTCAGTGACGATACCCATGTGTGCGGATGAACCCCTTACAGCAGGGAAGATAATTACATCACCCACAATCGGGGATGTAGTTGGGGAAAAGTCTGAATCGCGCAGGTATTCGTCAGCCATCCGGTAATCAAATCCCTCAAACACACTGTTATAGACAGCGTAAACAAAATGGGAACAGTCAACCCCATTTTTATCTTTACCGCCATGGCGATAGCGAGTGCCTGTCCAAGATTTGGCTTCAGCCGCAACAGTATCAATATCTTGAGATGTAAATACATCGTCCTGACGATCTGCGGTATTCGCATTTGCCGGGACGATCGAGGAACAGATGATCATGAGGCAGAGCAGAATTTTTTGATACATAAATATCTCGATCGAATAGTAGATGATGTTCTAGATTTAATGCTGGTGAGGTGGCGACGGAGCCAGTCAAACTGCGGTTCTCCACGCTCATTTCGGCGGGTGAAAATAAAACTGTGGCACTCCTACAATTAAATTACCCCAATCTAGTCCAATATCGATCGTTTATTTAGTTCAAAAAAATTTAGCTGTCAACTGTTATGGACAGCACAGCGATTGAAATCGCCGCTAGTGTTGCAAAGTCTGCGTCCTTGGGAGCGTGCCGGAGGCAAAGGCGGACTGAATCTATAGTTTCCGAACCGATCTGGCGACTAATATCACTGTCAACCAAACTTTGAGACTGCTTGACAACCCTTGACATACCATCGCCACGGTAATTCTACTCCCTGAGTCAGTCCGATCCGAGTGGTTTGGGTGATTTCGATCTTACCTGCGTCTAGTTTGGATTGCCAATCCGTCGCTCGATGCTCCAACCACATCGCTTGTCCTAGTTCTAGTTTTGTCCCATAAAGAGCCAAATCGATTTGCATCGCCAGACAGAGTTTCCCTGGCCCTGCGGCGGCTCGGACTGGTTTCTCCTGGGGTTTTAACAAAATGGTACTCAACGTCTGTTGTTCTAGCTCCAGTGCCCGAATCAGTACCGCACTAGGCGTACCAGATCGATCGGTCACGACATTGACACAGTGATAGATCCCATAAATCAAATACACATACACATAGCCAGGATCGCCAAACATAATCTGATTGCGCTTGGTTTGTTTGCGATAGGCATGACAAGCGGGATCGCCCTCTTGATACGCTTCGGTTTCGACAATTAATCCACGTAATTGTGTACCGTCGGGAAGTTGGCGCACCAATGTACAGCCGATTAATTCTGGGGCGATTGTTACAGCCGATCGATGCTCTGAAGGAGAGGCTCCGCCAACGAACCACTCGGTGGGAATAACTGGTTGTATACTATCGATTAGATTCATCTGAGTCATAATTATCATTCAATAAGTTCGTTGGCGAAGCCTCTCCCCTGGAGAATCGTGCAGACAATCTTGATAACTTACCTCGCCATCTCTGTGCCCGAAGCAGTCACAGCCGATGTCGATAGACAGATATTGGTGAGGATGGGCGGGTTTGTTTGGATTTACTAGTACTAGGCAGAAATTTCTAGCATCAACAAAGCCTCTACTACTCATACATGAAATGTATTGTGTAAGAATTTATGGATCTGTAGATGGCTTTGTTGATGCTAGCTAATATCGATTTTACCAATCGATATTGAACGAACCCGCCATCCCCACTAAAAGATCTCAAATGGGTTCTATCCGAACATTTCAAAATTAGAGTTTAAGCTTCTTTTGAATACTCTTGAGTATTTTTAGTAATCTCAACTGCAAAATTCGGCGATCGCTCAAATTTAACATGTCGGAATTATCCAGATTAACGCGATCGAAAAAACG
>Ga0209390_10003197_pt1 | contig 26978 bp, 25 predicted proteins | sample BON01_FD_187212 | JGI IMG/M metagenome (GOLD analysis project Ga0209390, IMG submission 187212) | Freshwater microbial communities from Lake Bonney liftoff mats and glacier meltwater in Antarctica - BON-01 (SPAdes) (version 2) | ecosystem: Environmental > Aquatic > Freshwater > Ice > Glacier...
TCACCGCTCTCGGCACGCCCATTACAGAAGTCGTGGGATAAGTCTGTCCGGGGATAGGGGAACCCTCACCGTCAGACCATTTGTGCAACAGAGCCGGATTTCCCCCATCCGCTTGTTCAAAGAATGCAATTCAAATGCGGCGAATTTTGGCGCAGATTGGGACGGCGGCAGGGAATTATTGCGAAACTGGAAACAATTGCGCACCTGACGTCGCGGAGGATTTCCAAGACAGGGGCCCATACGAACACTTGTCCCCAATGACCGGTTGGCTGATTCGTCCCCTCCATGGCGAGGCTCTTGTTAGCGCTAACAATGTCTGTTAGAGTGTCCCCAGCCGATCTATCTGCCCAATCTTGCCGCCCAAACAATAACAGGAGACCGCCCGATGACGCTGAACGCCACCGTCGAGAAGGTGACCGACCGCATCCGCGCCCGGTCCGAACCCACCCGCAGCGCCTATCTTCAGCGCATGGCCGCTGCCATCGCCAACGGCCCGGTGCGCGCGCATTTGTCATGTGGCAATCAGGCCCATGCCTATGCAGCAATGGGCGGCGACAAATCCGCCCTTTCAGACAGCCGCAGCCCCAATATCGGCATCATAACCGCCTATAACGACATGCTCTCGGCCCACCAGCCGTTCGAGGCTTACCCCACCCTGATCCGCGACGCCGCCCGCCGTGCAGGCGCCACCGCCCAAGTCGCAGGCGGCGTGCCCGCCATGTGCGATGGCGTCACCCAGGGCCAACCGGGGATGGAACTGTCGCTGTTCTCGCGCGATGTCATTGCGCTGGCCGCAGGCGTCGCCCTGTCCCACAACTGCTTTGATTCCGCCCTTTACCTTGGCGTCTGCGACAAGATCGTCCCCGGCCTGATCATCGCCGCCGCGACCTTCGGCCATATCCCGGCGGTCTTTGTGCCCGCTGGGCCGATGACCTCGGGCCTGCCGAATGATGAGAAATCAAAGGTCCGCAACGCTTACGCCGAAGGCAAAGCGACCCGTGAAGAGCTGATGGCGGCTGAGATGGCCAGCTACCACGGGCCTGGCACCTGCACTTTCTACGGCACGGCGAATACCAACCAAATGCTGATGGAATTCATGGGCCTGCACCTGCCCGGCGCCTCATTCGTCAACCCCGGTACTCCCCTCCGCGCCGCGCTGACCGAAGCCGCCGTGACCCGTGCAGCCTCCATCACCGCCTTGGGCAACGACTTCCGCCCAGCCGGCGAGATTCTGGACGAACGCGCCTACGTCAACGGCATCGTCGGCCTGATGGCCACGGGTGGCTCCACCAACCTTGTGCTGCACCTGCCCGCCATGGCGCGCGCCTCGGGTATCCTGCTGGATCTCGAAGACTTCGATGACCTCTCCCAAGCCGTCCCCCTGATGGCCAAGGTCTATCCAAACGGCCTTGCCGACGTGAACCATTTCCACGCCGCCGGCGGCCTGCAATTCCTGATCGGCGAACTCCTCGATGCAGGTCTCTTGCATCCGGATGCCCGCACCATCACCGGCGAGGGCCTAGCCCCCTACCGCCAAGAGCCCAAACTCGATGGCCCCCGCCTCCACTGGGGCCAAGGCCCCACCGAAAGCCTCAACGACCGCATCGTCCGCCCCGCATCCGCCCCCTTCGCCCCCACCGGCGGCCTGCGCCACCTCTCCGGCAACCTCGGTCGCGGGGTGATCAAAATCTCGGCCGTAGCCCCCGAGCGGCACATCATCGAGGCCCCCGCCCGCATCTTCCACAGCCAGGACGCGGTGAAAGCCGCCTTCAAAGGGGGTGAGATCACGACAGACACCATCATCGTCGTGCGGTTCCAAGGCCCGCAAGCCAATGGCATGCCCGAACTCCACTCCCTCACCCCCACCCTGTCCGTCCTGCAAGACCGCGGGCTAAAGGTCGCCCTCGTCACCGATGGCCGCATGTCCGGGGCCTCTGGCAAAGTCCCCGCCGCCATTCACGTCTCGCCCGAGGCGGCCTGTGGCGGCCCCCTCGCCCGCCTTCAGGATGGCGATTTGGTAAGGCTGGACGCCATCGCAGGCACCCTGACCGCGCTTGTTCCAGACTTCGACCAACGCACCCCCATCACCGTCGACCTCTCGACCAACACCCACGGCATCGGGCGTGAGCTGTTTGAGGTTTTTCGCCGCACTGTCGGCCCCGCTGACACCGGCGCAGGCGTGGTGGTCTGACCCCAAACCCTGCGCCCTACGCCACTCGCTCGCCTCCGGCGGGAGTATTTCCAAAAGGGCAAATACAATTAACAGCTCCCAGCATTTGCCCTTTGCCAAATACTCCCGCCGGAGGCACCTGCCCTTTCCACCAAAGCTTCGACCCAAAGGATAGACCGTGACCCCTGCCGCCCAATCCGCCAAAGCCGCCGAAATCTGCCGCCTTGCCCCCGTGGTCCCCGTGCTGGTGATCGACGATCTGGCCCATGCCGCCCCCTTGGCCGCAGCGCTGATCAAAGGCGGGCTGACCGCGTTGGAGGTCACCCTGCGCACCCCCTGCGCGCTGGACGCGATCCGCGCCATGTCGCAGGTGCCGGGCGGCGTAGTTGGCGCAGGCACGTTGCTGACCCCTGCCGATGTGAAAGCTGCCAAAGCGGCAGGGGCGCAATTCGGCGTCAGCCCCGGAGCCACCCCCCGCCTGATCGCCGCGTGCGAGGATGAGGGCCTGCCGCTCTTACCCGGCGCTGTCACCGCCTCCGAAGTCATGGCCCTGCTGGAGCTTGGCTATACCGTGCAAAAGTTCTTTCCAGCCGAACAATCCGGCGGCGCGGCGTTCCTGAAATCCCTCGGCTCACCGATCCCGCAGGTGTCTTTTTGCCCCACAGGCGGCATCAGCCTGAAGAATGCCCACGACTATCTGGCACTGAAAACCGTGCTTTGTGTCGGCGGCAGCTGGGTCGCGCCGAAAGAGGCCATGCTTAAAGGCGACTGGGCCGCCATCACGGCCCTTGCGGCAGAGGCCTGCACCCTGCGCGGTTAATTCCGGGCGCGCGTCAGCACACTAGACCCATCCTGTGTTGCGCGGCCGTTGGCATTGACTTGCCACGCCAGCTGGGCCGCAGAATACTGGTCATGGCCGCCTGGGCCCTGATCGCCATCGCCGCCGCCCTATGGCTGTTCCACACCGGCAGACTTGCGCCCTTTGACAAAGCCGCAAATGGATCGCGCAAACGTCGAACCGCTGCTCTGGCGCGGATCGTCGCCCTTGGGCTATTTATCGGCTTTTTGCGCCGAACTTTCCGCAAGACAGCGCCCAACCTTACCCGTCGCCCAGCGCCTTGATCCGTGCATCACGCCCGCCTCGCCGGAAGGCGGTTTGTGGGGCCTCTAGCCCAGCCCGCAAAACCGGGCTCATCGGATGATCAGGCGCATCCAGCGCGTATTGCGCGATCACCACGCGCAATGCGTCGGGCGTTGACACCCCCACCGGCAGGCTCAAAGCCCAATCGACAAAGATCGACCGGCATTCGCCATCTGTGATCCCCTCGATCGCATAGCTTTCCCGGACCAACCCCTTCGGATCTGCTTGCTTCAACTCCACTGCGCGTCTCCCCATCACTCTTGCCCCTTTACTTGGCGCGCAATCACCATTTTGGCAAGTAAAACCGCCGCAGATAGCCGCTGATGCAAAGTCTCTGCGCTGTCCTGCCCCGTTTCACGCAGCAAGAACGCAAGCCCGCCCTTGCCCACGGCCTCTAAGTCCAACGTTTTCTCGGTCAAAAGCCGGGTGCCGCAGTGCAGCCGCCACAGCAGCCGATAGGCATCCAGCAAAGCTGCCTGATCCTCGGGCGGCAAAACGCCCTTGCTAGCCAGTTGGCGTTCCACCTGCCGGGCCGGATTGGCGGCCTCCAACGCCGCCATCTGGGCGCATAACTCTATATCCATCAACCGCCCCGGGCCGTTCTTGGCATCCCACACGCCATGCGCGGGCTTGGCCTCTGCCAGCCGCGCCCACATCTCGGCCACATCACTGCGCATCTGGGCGGCCTTGCCTTTGGTCGCCAGAATATCGCGGCGGCACGCCTCGACCCGGGCGCCCAGCGCGGGATTTCCGGCCACAACACGAGCGCGGGTCAGGGCCAGATGCTCCCATGTCCAGGCCTCATCCGCCTGATAGGCAGTCCAGCTGTCCAGGTTGGTGGCCACCGCGCCCGCCCGGCCACTGGGGCGCAGGCGCACATCCACCTCATACAAACGCCCCTGCGCGGTTTGCGCCGATAGCGCCGTAACCATGGCTTGGGTCAGCCGCGCATAATAGATGCGGGTCGCCAACGGGCGGGGGCCGTCAGACTCCTCGACCCCATCCGCATCATAGATCAAGATCAGATCGAGATCCGAGCCCGCATTCAACCGCCCCGCGCCCAAACTGCCCATGCCCAAAAGCACCGCGCCCACACCCGGCGCCGCGCCATGCTTGCGCGCAAACTCCTCCAGCACCTTGGGCCATAAAGACACCACCACCGCCTCGGCCAGATCGGCATAGCTTTTGCCCGCCTCGAACGCATCAATCAGCCCGCGCAGATGGTGCACGCCGATGCGAAAGTGCCGTTCCTTCATCCAGGCCCGCGCGGTATCCAACGCCGCCTCATAATCCGAAGCCTCTGACAACCGCCGCGCCATGTCAGTGACCAGACCCGAAACCCCGGGCCACGCCTCCCAGAAACTGCCACCAATCACCGCATCCAGCACGGCTGCATTGCGGCTAAGGTGCCGCGCCAAGGCGGGCGAAGTTCCGGCAATATCCACAATCAATTCGATCAGACTGGGGTTGGCCTCGAACAGAGAAAATATCTGCACCCCCGCAGGCAACCCGGCCAGAAACCCGTCCAGGGCCACCAAGGCCTCATCAGGGTTGGCGGCCCGGTTCAAGTCTTTCAACAGCCTGGGCCGCAACCGGCGAAAGATCCCCCGCGCCCGGTCAGAGCGTAAACAAGGGTAATGTGCCCAGCCCGCCACGATGGCCTTGGCGTGGTCTGACAACTCTGGTCCGTCCTCGGCCTCTGCCGGGGCAAAGAAGCCTTCGGTCAGCTCATCCGTGCGCGCCAGCCGTGCCAAGAGACCGGCGCGAAAATCGGCATCGCTCTGGCCACAAAACGCCGCAATGCGCGCCACCGCATCGGGCTGGCCCGGCATCACATGGGTCTGCGCATCGTTCACCTGCTGCAAGCGATGCTCCACCTCGCGGTGCGCGCGGTAGAGCGTGGTCAACTCTGCTGCCACTTCCGCAGGCACCCAGCCCTTTTCTGCCAGTGCGGCCAAGCCCCCCACCGTTGTTCTATCCCGCAACGACGTATCGCGCCCCCCCGCAATCAACTGCCGGGTTTGGGTAAAAAACTCGATCTCGCGGATGCCGCCGACGCCCAGCTTCATATCATGGCCCTCAACCACAATCGGCCCATGCAGCCCCCGGTGATCGCGGATCCGCAGCCGCATGTCATGGGCATCCTGAATGGCGGCAAAATCCAGATGCTTGCGCCAGACAAAGGGGGTAAGCATGCGCAAAAACCGCTCTCCCGCCGCAATATCGCCAGCACAGGGCCGCGCTTTGATATAGGCCGCGCGCTCCCACGTCCGGCCCTCGGCCTCGTAATACGCCTCGGCTGCTGACATCGAGATACAAACCGGAGTCACCGACGCATCCGGCCGCAACCGCAAATCCGTGCGGAAAACATAGCCCTCATCTGTCACATCAGACAAAAGCCCCGCCATCTTGCGCGTGACCCGAATGAACGCCGCCCGCGCTTCGCCGGCCTCCTCGCCATAGCGCCCGTCATCAAACAAACAGATCAGGTCGATGTCTGAGGAGTAATTCAACTCCCCCGCCCCCATCTTGCCCATCGCAAGGCAAACCATCCCCCCCGCCGTCTCGGCATCCTCCGGCACGGCACCCAGCAGCTTGCCTCGCCGGATCTCCTCGGCCACCAAGCGGCGCAGGCACACATCCACCGCCGCGTCCGCCAGATCGGTCAGCGCGCCCGTCACCGCCTCCAGTGGCCAGACGCCGCCCAGATCACATAGGCCCGCCCATAGCGCCACCCGCCGCTTGGCGCGGCGCAAGCACGCGCCCAAGCCCTCCAGAGGTGCTGCGGACACCTCTTGCAACACCATCTCCACCGCCGCCTCTGGCACGCCCGCCAAAGCGCTGCGCAGCCAATCCCCCTCGCGCTCCATCAGCCCTTTCAGATAGGGTGAACACCCCGCCACCGCCGCCAGCAGGCCCACCACCTGCGGCAAATCAGCAAAGGCCTGTGCCACATCCGCCGCAGCGGCCGGGTCATGGGCAATCGGATGACGGGTGATGCGTTCGGCAAATATCATTTCTGCACCATGGAGCCCGCACAATGCGCGGTCAACCGGGCGGGCAGATCGGCGCCATTTGCCAAAGTGACGCGCTGGCGCGGCCTAATTGAAGCCCGGCCCCTCCGCTTGAAAGAATCGTGCCTTGCCCTGCGTTGATCACTTCCTATTTTGGCCTCATGCAGCCTTTCCACTCGCCCCTTCCGCTTCCTCTATCTGTGGTAAACACAGATTTGATCAGCGTTTTTGACAAATCCGCAAAAGGGTTTGCGCAAATTGGGTCAAGTTGCAGCCCTGCTTATTGCTCTACTTGCCCGGCTTGGTCTGGCTATAGCTTGCACAGGCCCGTCTGGTTGCCCGCTTGGCAATGATTGCCCTGACACTGAAGAGACTTTCGGACGCGCGGCTTGCGCCGCGGCTTGTGTGGTGCCGCTGATGCCCCTGCAAACCAACGTAGCGCCAGCCACGGGCCGCATCCTTCCGCCGTTTTTCGCGCTGGTCCTGATGGCCGAAGGTCGGCCTTTCCCTCCGCCAACGCTGCCACCGGGTCGGGTCGCCTTGCTGTAGCTATGACCAATTCACCTTTTTACTTCTGCATTCCGGACAAGGAGTTCCACAATGCACACTTTTCTGATCAGCTTCGCCATTCTTTACGGCCGCCTGCTGCGATGGCGGCCCTTGCTGCGAAGACAGGATGCCCTGCTGCGATCAAGCGGCCGAAAAATGTTGGGAAAGGGCTGCCTTCGGGCGGCCTTTTTTTCTGTCACGGGCCGCGACGGAAAAATGTAAATAATGTTCACATACCCTCTTGCGCGACGTCTAAACATGCCCCATCTTGAGAATGTGAAAGAGATTTACATACAACCCTGAAAAGGAGACTCCGCCGATGTACAACACCGCCTCACCACCCCGCAGCGGTGGATTTCTGAACCTGCTGCGTCAGATCGAAGCCTGGCTCGACTCCATCGGCCGTGGTGCGTGGATCGCACTGATGGTTCTGGGCTTCGTCTTCACCGGGCCGTTCGGCCTGATCCTGTTGGCCTATATGATATGGGGAAAGAAAATGTTTGGATCATCCTGCCGCAACCGCCGCTCGCACGCCAATTACCGCGATTGGAGCCGGGACACCACGGTCGGTCGCCCTTCAGGTAACACCACCTTTGACACCTACAAGGCCGATACCCTTCAGCGTCTGGAAGAAGAGCAAGGCGCGTTTGAGGCCTTTATGCAGCGCCTGCGCGAAGCCAAGGACAAGACTGAATTCGACAGCTTCATGGATGACCGCGCCAAGCGCCCGGCCCAAACCAACGAGGCAACTGCCGCCCCGCCTGCAACGGTCGATCCGCGCAGCGGCCTCTACTGACTTTCTGCCCCGCCCGATCCCTTCGGGCGGGGCTTTCAACTTTCCTGCGCAAGCCGCTTGGCGGATGCCACCTTAGTTGCTAGGCTTTGGCAAAATCCGTTTCCCGCCCGGCTTTCCGGGCCTTTTCCTTGGCCGATCCACCCCCCATGCGCCACACGCTTCCCATCGCGCCGCAGTTCTATGTGACGGCCCCGCAGCCCTGCCCCTATCTTGAGGGCCGGATGGAGCGTAAACTTTTCACCTCTTTGCAGGGCGAGAACGCGCAGCGGCTGAATGACACCCTGTCCAAACAGGGCTTCCGCCGCAGCCAGAACGTGCTCTACCGCCCGTCTTGCGCGGAATGCTCGGCCTGCCTTTCGGCGCGCATCCGGGTGGCAGATTTCGAACCCAGCCGCAGCCAAAAGCGGATCTGGCGCAAGAACACCCATTTGCGGCGCAACACCACCTCGCCTTGGGCCACCGAAGATCAGTTCCAACTGTTCAGGACCTATCTGGACAGCCGCCATTCCGATGGCGGCATGGCCGATATGGATATCTTTGAATTCGCCGCGATGATCGAGGAAACCCCGATCAAAAGCCGCGTCATCGAATACACCCGCCCCGCGGGCGCCGGAGAACGCGGCCGCCCCTTGGCCGCCGTCTGCCTGACGGATGTTTTCGATGATGGCCTGTCAATGGTCTACAGCTTTTACGACCCCGCGCTGGCCGCCTCCAGCCTTGGCACCCATGTGATCCTTGACCATATCGCCATCGCACGTGAGGCGGGTCTGCCCTATGTTTACTTGGGATATTGGGTGCCCGGCAGCCGCAAGATGGGCTACAAAGCCAGCTTTACCGGGGTCGAGATCTACAAGACCGGCCATTGGCAACCCATCGGAGATCCGGCCAGTCACCGCGCCGAATTGCATCCGCTGTCGGTCGATCCCATCGCTGAACAGGTCGCCCGCATCGCCCTGCCCGAGGCCCACATCCACCGCGAGTGACGTATTTCGCTGCAAAACGTCGCTCTTGACCCAAGGCCAGATTTGGCGTAATTGGACAAATCTTCTTACCAATACGAAAGAGTCGCTTGAATCGACCAAGACTGCATAGGGGGGAACCAATGCAACCATTCCTGGCGCTGGCGCGCGCAATTGATGCTGTCACCACCTTCATCGGACGCTCGGTCATGTGGCTGATCCTGCTGGCGGTCTTTGTCAGCGCAGGCAATGCCATCGTGCGCAAGCTGGCGCCCACCTTCGCCTCAAACGCCTGGCTGGAACTGCAATGGTATCTCTTTGGCGCGGTCTTCATGATGGCTGCCGCCTATACGCTGCAACAAAATGAACATGTCCGCATCGACATCTTCTATGGCAGCCGAACCCGCCGCACGCAGCATTGGATCGACCTCTTTGGCCATATCGTCTTCACCCTGCCTTTCGTGGTGCTGATGTCGTGGATGCTGATCCCTTATACCCTTGATGCCTATCGCGGCAGCTATATTTCGACCAATGCCGGCGGGTTGATCATCTGGCCCGCCCGCGCCATCCTTGCGGCGGGCTTCATCCTCCTGACCATTCAGATCATCGCCGAGATCATCAAGAAAATCGCCATCCTGCGCGGCGAGATGGAAGACCCCTACCCCTTCCACACGCCCCAAGAACACGCCGATGAGGAAACACAAGAACTGGTCACCGACCTTGCCGCAACCAAGTCGGAGGACCGCAAATGATTGAATTCATCGCCACCAACATGGCACCGATCATGTTCGCAAGCCTGGTCCTCTTTTTGGTGCTTGGCTATCCCGTCGCCTTTTCCCTTGCCGCCAATGGCCTTATCTTCTTCGCCATCGGCGTCTGGCTTACTCCCTTTTCCGGTGGAGAGATCGCCCTTGATTGGCCGCTTTTGTTCAACATGCCTCAACGACTTTGGGCAGTGATCTCCAACGATACCTTGCTGGCGATCCCGTTCTTTACCTTCATGGGCATCCTCCTCGAACGGTCCGGCATGGCCGAAGACCTGCTGGATACGATCGGCCAACTGTTCGGCCCGGTGCGCGGCGGCCTTGCCTTTGCCGTCATCCTTGTCGGCGCGCTTCTGGCCGCCACCACCGGCGTTGTGGCGGCTTCGGTCATCGCCATGGGTCTGATCTCGCTGCCCATCATGCTGCGCTATGGTTATGACCGCAAAGTTGCCGCTGGCGCCATAGCCGCCTCTGGCACCTTGGCGCAGATCATCCCGCCCAGCCTAGTCCTGATCATTCTGGCCGACCAGTTGGGCGTGTCGGTGGGCGATATGTACAAAGGCGCACTGCTGCCCGGCTTGATGCTGACCGGCATGTATATCGGCTATATCGCCATGCTGGCGATCTTTCAGCCGCATAAAGTGCCTGCCCTGCCGCCGTCCGCCCGCACCCTTGGTGGCGGCGTCACCTCGCTTTTCATCGCCTTGGCCGTGGCAACCGCCATCGGCTACGGCGCACATCACTGGTATTACGAACAATGGGGTGCCAACGCCGATATCCTTGGCGCCTGCGTCGGCACCTTGGTGATCTACATTTATGCCGTTCTGGATGGTCTGCTGAAACTGAACCTTCTGTCACGCCTCGCGCGTCAGGTCATCATCGTCCTGATCCCGCCACTGGCCCTGATCTTCCTTGTCCTTGGCACCATCTTCATCGGCCTCGCCACGCCCACTGAGGGCGGCGCAATGGGGGCCCTTGGCGCGCTGATCCTCGCCCTGCTCAAAGGCAGGCTGACCTTTGGCATCACCCAATCGGCGCTTGTCGCCACCACGCGACTGGCCTCTTTCGTCATGTTCATCCTGATCGGCTCGCGGGTCTTCGCGCTGACCTTCTACGGCGTCAACGGCCATGTCTGGGTTGAACACCTGCTGATCGGCGTGCCGGGCGGGCAGACGGGCTTCCTTCTGGTGGTCAACCTGATCATCTTTGTTCTGGGATTTTTCATCGACTTCTTCGAGATCGCCTTTATCCTGATTCCGCTGATCGCCATGCCTGCCCAAACCCTTGGTATTGATCTGGTCTGGCTGGGCGTGATCGTCGGCATGAACATGCAGACATCCTTCCTCACCCCCCCCTTCGGCTTTGCGCTCTTTTACCTGCGCTCGGTCGCGGCACGCGTGCCCTATCTGGACCGCATCACCGGCCGCAACATCGAAGGCATCAAAACCTCCGAGATCTACGCCGGTGCGATCCCCTTCATCTTCGTGCAGGTGATCATGATCGCCGTGGTGGTGTTCTGGCCTTACACAGTCAACCATTACAAAACCCCGAAAATTGACGGCTCGACGGTCACCATAATCGTGCCCGCTTTGACCATACTTGGCGGGGGCACGGCCCCGTCCTTCGGAGCACCAGTATTGGGCGCCCCCTCCCTCGGCGTGCCAAACTTCGGCACACCAGATCCCGAAGCCACCCCCGGTGCATTGCAACCCCTCGGCGCGCCGGTCATCACTCCCTGACGGCGTTCCCAAAGCACCTTCCCAAAAGGCGCGGCCCCATCCGGATGCCGCGCCTTTCCTCTTCCCCCCATTTGCCCTTTTACAAATACTCCCGCCGGAGGCCCCCACCGACGCAAAGCATCGCCTCAGGACAGATCCCGTGACAACGCCGCTGCGGGGGGCCTCAATGGCCCCCAAGGCGGCTCTCCCGGGCAAAGAAAAAGGCCCCGGAGATGAAAATCCCCGGGGCCGTTTCTTGGCAAAAGTAGCTTGCGGCTTACAACTTGCCTGCCTGCTGTTGGCCCATCATGAACACATCATAGTTGTATTCCGCGATCTGCGCCCACAAATAGGCGTCCTTTTTGAACGCATCCTGGCTGTCCTTGATCTTCTTGAAGGACGCATTGGTGGCGGACACCTCTGCATAAACCTCATTGGCTGCCTCAAAAGCCGCCGAAAGCACATCTTGCGGGAAAGGTCGCAACTGCGCCCCATTCGCCACCAGCGATTTCAGTGCTGTCGGGTTCTTCCAGTCATAGCTGGCCATCATGTTCGAATTGGCCGCCTCGCAAGCCGACCGCATCACCGCTTGATAGGCCGCAGGCAATGCGTTCCACTTCTCCAGGTTGATCATCGTGGCCAGCGTCGGGCCACCTTCCCACCAACCGGGATAATAATAGAAGGGCGCGACTTTGTAGAAGCCCAACTTTTCGTCGTCATAAGGGCCAACCCATTCTGCCGCGTCAATCGTGCCCTTTTCCAAGGACGGATAGATGTCGCCACCGGCAATCTGCTGCGGCACCACACCGATCTTTTCGATGATCTTGCCGGCAAAGCCGCCAATCCGCATCTTCAAACCCTGAAGGTCCGCCAAAGAGTTGATTTCCTTGCGATACCAGCCGCCCATCTGCACACCTGTGTTGCCACAGGGGAAGGACACCAGATTTTGCGTCGCATAGAATTCATTCATCATGTCGATGCCACCGCCATAGTAATATCAGGCGTTCATCTGGCGGTAGTTCAGGCCGAATGGCACCGTGGTGCCCAGCGCATAGGTCGGATCCTTGCCCCAGAAATAGTAGCTGGCGGTGTGGCAGGCCTCGACCGTGCCGCTCGATACCGCATCCGCCGCCTCAAGACCCGGCACCAATTCGCCCGCCGGGAACACCTGGATGTTGAACTTGCCATCCGTCATCTCGCGCACGTAGTTCGCCATGGTGTCGGCGGCGCCATAGATGGTGTCCAAAGACTTCGGGAAAGATGAGGTCACCCGCCAGGTTACTGCGGGGTTTTCTTGCGCAATAGCAGGGGCAGCCAACGCGCCGGCACCGGCTGCAGCGACGCCGCCAACGGTGGCCTTGGTCAGAAAGGAACGACGATCCATGTTTTCTCCTCCAGGGTCGGGCCCACCACACCGATAGGCCGGTTCATGTGCCAGAGCCTAGCGGGCAGCCCGCCGGTTGCAAACCATTTTCTCACCAAATACAGTCATTTTGGTAATTTTAATTTACCAAAGTCGCCCCATTGCCGAAAACTTCCCGCAAAGCCCTTGCAAATCCCCCGCCAGACCCGATCTAAGGCTCGGACAATCGGCATAAGCAGGCAAAATGACCTATATTCTTTTCGTGATCGGGCTGGTGGCCTTGTTCTTTGGTGGTGAGTTTCTTGTGCGCGGTGCCTCTGCCGTGGCCCGCCATTTCCGGCTTTCGCCCATGGTGATCGGCCTGACCATCGTTGGTTTCGGCACCTCTGCCCCCGAACTTCTGGTCTCCGTTCAGGCCGCCTGGGACGGTCAGCCCGGCATCGCCATCGGCAATGTCCTTGGCTCCAACATCGCTAACATCCTGCTGATCCTTGGCTTATCCGCCGCTATTGCCCCGCTTGTCATCCATGCCAGCAAACTCTGGCGCGATTTCGGCGTTATGATAGGGGCCACTGCCCTGATCTGGTGGATGCTGGCCGATGGCACCATTACCCGGCTGGACGGGGTGATTCTGGTTGCAGGTATCCTTGCCTATCTCGCGATGTCCTTGATGTCTGGCAAAGTGGAAGAGCCTGATGACGAGCCTATGATGGAGCAATGGAAGGCCTGGGGCTTTACATTGCTGGGTCTTGTCGTCTTGGTGATCGGCGCCCGCCTTCTGGTCGACAGCGCCACCCAGATCGCGCAGGCCTACGGGATTTCCGAGGCCGTGATCGGCCTGACCATCGTTGCCGTCGGCACCTCCCTGCCAGAACTGGCCACCTCGATCGTCGCCGTCATTCGCAAACAAACCGACATTGCAATCGGCAATGTGGTCGGCTCCAACATCTTCAACCTGCTGTCGATCCTTGGCATCACCGCGCTGATCACGCCGATCCCGGCCGAAGCGCGCTTTGCCGCCATTGATATGTGGTGGGTGATGGGCGCATCACTTGCGGTTGTCGTCTTGTCGGTGGTGCTGAAAGGCATCCCCCGGCTGGCCGGCATTGGCCTCTTGGCCACCTATGGGCTTTTCATCGCGCTGATGGCCTGACGGCCACCCAAAGACCCTGCGCAGGCGGCACCTACCGCCTGCGCTTTCCAATAATTGCGCCACGCCCACCTGAATTCGCAAGAATAATTCAAAATGTCGCACCCCAGCGATACTTTTGCGATATTTTTGCGGTTGACGCCCCCTGCACCCCGCCATATCTATGACCCAACGAAGTCAGAGGGGGCAGTCATGCTGCATATTCTCGAACCAAGTAGATCAAGGCGCATGGGCCGGTAACGGCAAACCCATAACAGGTTCCCATGCGCCCTCGGTTCACCGGGGGCTTTTTATTGACGAAAACGGCTAAAGGAAGTGACGATGACACGTCAGATGAGCGGCGCGAAAATGGTGGTTCAGGCCCTGAAGGATCAGGGGGTTGAGGTGGTCTTCGGATACCCCGGCGGCGCCGTGCTGCCGATCTATGACGAGATCTTTCAGCAAGATGATATCCGTCATATTCTGGTGCGCCACGAACAAGGCGCCATCCACATGGCCGAAGGCTATGCCCGCTCTACCGGCAAACCCGGCGTGGCGCTGGTCACCTCTGGCCCCGGGGCCACCAATGCAGTGACGGGTCTGGTCGATGCAATGATGGATTCGATCCCGATCATCGTGCTGACGGGTCAGGTGCCCACCTTTATGATCGGCACAGATGGCTTCCAAGAGGCCGACACCGTGGGCATCACCCGCCCCTGCACCAAGATGAACTGGCTGGTCAAAGACACCGCAAAGCTGTCGGAAACCATTCACACCGCCTTTCACGTCGCCACCGCAGGCCGCCCCGGCCCGGTCTTGGTCGACATCCCAAAGGATGTGCAATTCGCCACTTCGACCTATGTGCCAAAGGAGAAGTCCAAGGTCAGCCATTACCAACCCCGGGTGAAAGGCGATATCGACCAGATCACCCGTCTGGTGGAGATGATGGAAACCGCCGAACGCCCGGTGTTCTACACCGGCGGCGGCGTCATCAACTCTGGCCCCTCAGCCAGCCAACTCTTGCGCGAACTGGTCGAGGCATCGGGCTTTCCGATCACCTCAACCCTGATGGGGCTGGGCGCTTATCCGGCATCGGGCAAGCATTGGATCGGCATGCTGGGCATGCACGGTCTATATGAGGCCAATCTGGCGATGCACGGCTGTGATCTGATGATCAACGTCGGCGCGCGCTTTGATGACCGGATCACCGGGCGCATTTCCGATTTCAGCCCGAAATCGAAAAAGGTGCATATCGACATTGATCCGTCTTCGGTGAACAAGGTCATCCGCGTGGATGTGCCTATCATCGGCGATGTCGGCCATGTGCTGGAAGACGCGCTGAAAATCTGGAAATCGCGCGGCCGCAAGGTCAACAAGGCAGGTCTGGAAAAGTGGTGGAAGCAGATCGCCGAATGGCGGGCGGTGAAATGCCTGAAGTATGAGGGCAGCACGACCACGATCAAGCCGCAGCACGCGCTTGAGCGGCTTGAGGCGCTGACCAAAGGCATGAACCGCTATATCACGACCGAAGTGGGCCAGCACCAGATGTGGGCCGCGCAATATCTGGGGTTCGAGGATCCAAACCGCTGGATGACGAGCGGAGGTTTGGGCACCATGGGCTACGGCCTGCCTGCATCCATCGGCGTGCAGATCGCGCATCCCGATGCGTTGGTGATCAACGTGGCGGGTGAAGCAAGCTGGCTGATGAATATGCAGGAAATGGGCACTGCGATGCAATTTCGCGCGCCGGTCAAGCAGTTCATCCTGAACAACGAACGCCTTGGCATGGTGCGCCAGTGGCAAGAGTTGCTGCATGGAGAGCGGTATTCCTCCAGCTGGTCCGAAAGCCTGCCCGATTTCGTCAAGCTGGCCGATGCGTTTGGCTGCAAGGGCATCCGCATCGATGACCCCGCCGATCTGGATGAGGCGATCAAGGAAATGCTGGCCTATGACGGCCCGGTGATTTTCGATTGCCGGGTGGAAAAGCACGAAAACTGCTTTCCGATGATCCCGTCGGGCAAGCCGCATAATGAGATGCTGCTGTCTGCCGATGCATCCGCCTTCAAATCCGGCGCGGTGCTGGTCTGATACCGGGCACGGGGGGCTGTCTGTCACCCGGACCTCCCCCCGCACCGAACCAGACTATTTTCTCAAAGAGAAAGGGGCAGACAATGTCCGCACTGAACATCAAGAAAGACGCCAGCAGTCATTCCGCCTATGACCTGCGCGACAGCCATGTCGAGGTTGAGGCCAGCCACACGCTGGCCGTGATTGTCGAGAATGAGCCGGGTGTGCTGGCCCGGGTGATCGGCCTGTTTTCCGGCCGCGGCTACAACATTGACAGCTTGACCGTCGCCGAGGTGGACCACACCGGCCATCTGTCACGCATCACCATCGTCACCCGGGGCACGCCTTCGGTGATTGACCAGATCGAGGCACAGCTGGGCCGCATGGTCCCGGTTTATGCCGTGCATGACCTGACTGCCGAGGGGCCTTGCGTGCAGCGCGAACTGGCCCTGATCAAGGTGGCGGGCAAGGGCGAGGCGCGCATCGAAGCCCTGCGTCTGGCCGAGATCTTTCGCGCTCATGTCGTTGATTCCACATTGGAAAGCTTTATCTTCGAGATGACGGGAACGCCCGAAAAGATCGACAGCTTTGCGGAACTGATGCGCCCCTTGGGCCTGAAGGAAATCGCCCGCACCGGCGTTGCTGCCCTGTCACGCGGGGCCTAAGGTGCTGCGGTCTTCAGCGGTTCTGCCGGGGGTATCGATGGGGATCGCCGCATCGGGACAGGCAGAGGCACGGCCCTATGCCGATCAGGGCAAGCCCGAACAATGCGGCACCTACGCCGAAGCCTCTTATGATCGCGACAGCTATTTTCCCGGCGGCGAAAGCGGCGTGCTGTCCTTGACCGACCCAAAGGATATTCGCGGGCTGAACGCGCTCTTGTTTGACGCGATCCTGTCAGAAGAGGGTGCAAATGAACCGACCGGGCGCGTGCTGGCCATCCGCGCCCCGCTTTTGGGGGCAAACGGACAGGTTCTGGCCGCCGAAGTGGTCGCGATCATCACGGAGGATGGCATCCGCCTGCTGCAGCCCTGTCCCTAAGTCAGCGGCTCTGAAACGCCGATTGGTCAGTACGGGTCAGGGCGGTTTCCGCCCGGCCCTTCACCAGCCACGCCAGCGCAAAAGCCCAGATCGCCACGGATTCGAACCACAGGATCAGCATGGATCCGGTCACGATGTCCCGCGCCGCCTGCGACCCCTGCAACCGCAGCCAGCTGGCCACAATCACCGCCACCGTCATCCCCACAATTGTCCAGCCACAGGCCCTGAAAATCCGCCGCCTGCCTGGGTTGGCCGTAGGGGCGAATTTAAGCAAACACATCGCCGCCAGCGCGGATAAAAACAAGATCGCGCAGGTGTAATGGCCCACTGCGGCCGCTTTATGACCCAAAAACTGCTGCGTCACCGAGCCCAGAAGATTGGCATTGGTCCGCACCTCATTGGGAAAATACGCCACCCCAAAAGCCGCAATCCCCGCCACTGTGGTGATCACATCATCCGAAACATGCTCCCCCGCCGCCCGCGAATGGCCGGGATATGTGATCAAAAACAACCCGATCGCCGTCATCGTGCCGACAAAAGCATCGCGCATCAGCGTGTGGTAGTAATCCGAGATGGACGGCTCTACCCCGCCTTGACTGGCATAGCCCCCTGCAATCAGCAGCACTGGCAGGATCAGCCCCAGCCAGCCCAACGTCTGCCGGATCCGGTAATAGGATCGGACAACATCGTCGCGGTTCAACTCGTCCATCCGGCCCCCTAAAAGCGTATTGCCTTTGATCATAGTCACCTGATCAAAGGCGATACGTATCATTACCAACGGCTTGCCTGTAAGGATATCTGCTTTAGCGCCCCTGAAACCGCGGTGCCCGCTTTTCCAAAAACGCAGCCACCCCTTCGGCGAAATCTTCTGTCGCGCCACAGCGGCCCTGCAGTTTGGCCTCCAGCGCCAAAGCCCCCGCCAGATCCAGTTCAAACGACCCGCGCAGCGCCTGCTTCAGCGCCTGATAGGCCACTGTCGGCCCCGACGCCAGATGCGCCGCACGCGCCGCCACCACATCGGCAAAGTCGGCGTCCAAAGCCACTTCCCAGATCATCCCCCACTCCGCTGCCTGCCGGGCAGAGATCTTTTCCGCAAACAACGCCGCCCCCATCGCCCGCGCAAGCCCGATCTGGCGCGGCAACCAATGCGTGCCTCCCGCATCCGGGATCAGCCCGATCCGGGTAAAGGCCTGAATGAAACTGGCGGACTCCGTCGCGATCACCACATCGCAAGCCAGCGCCAGATTGGCCCCCGCCCCCGCCGCCGCCCCATTCACCGCCGCAATCACCGGCACCGGACACTCGGTGATCAGCCGCAACAAGGGCACATATTCCTCGTTCAAGATCCGCTCGAAATCCACTGCGCCCAAGGCCTTGGCGTCCACCAGATCCTGCCCCGAGCAAAACGCCCGCCCCGCCCCGGTCAGCACGATGCAGCGCACACGACCCTGCAAACCCTCCAAGGCCTGCGCCATCTCAACCCGCATCGTCTGCGACAAGGCATTCATCACCTGCGGGCGGTTCAAGGTGATCGTGCCGATGCCATCCGCTTCGGTCACAAGAATATTGGGTTCGCTCATCTAGGGCCCCTTCGTTGCACAAGCAACGATGCCCCAACGCCCCGCGTCGGCCAAGCCAGACGCAACGTCAGCCTTTCAGGATCTTGTCCAACTGATCCTGCTCGTCCCCAGACAGCGCCTCTTCCGGCCCCGATCTGCGGCTGCGGATGGTGGCATAGCCCAAGCCCAGACCCGCCAGCAACATCAACGGCCCGGCCAGCCAAAGGATCCAATTCGCCCCGGTCTTGCGCGGGTTGAACAGCACAAACTCGCCATAGCGTTCCACCAGAAAATCCAGCACTTCGTCATCGCTATCGCCTGCCACCACCCGTTCGCGGATGATGATGCGCAGATCGCGGCTGATCCGCGCATTGCTGTCATCAATGGTCTCGCCCTGACAGACCGGGCACCGCACCTCACGGCTGATCTCGCGCGCCCGGGCTTCCAGCGCGGGGTCTGGCAGCATCTCATCGGGCAGAACCGACCAGACAGGTGTTGCAAAGGCCAGCGCAAGAACCAGCCCGTAGGATGCGCGATTGCGCGCATCCCCCCTGAAAAACCCGCTCATTCCGCAGGCACCCCCTTGATTGCCGCCGCCTTGCGCGCGCCCGCTGCCACCCGGTAACGCCGGTCAGACAGGCTCAAGAACCCGCCCAAAGCCATCATCAAAGACCCCGCCCAGATCCAGTTGGCAAAGGGCTTGATATAGCCGCGCACGGCCCAGCCACCACCCTTTTGCGGATCGCCTATCACCAGATAGAGATCGCGGGTAAAGCCCTGATGTAACGCCGCTTCGGTCGTCGGCATCGCTTGCACCGGATAGATCCGCTTTTCGGGGAACATCACCGCCACTTCGGCGCCGTCGCGCGTCACCCGCATCTCGGCCATGGTGGCCATGTAATTCGGACCCTGCTCTTGATGCACCTCAACCAAGGTCACGTCATAGGCGCCCAAGGCAAAGGTCTCACCCACCTCGGCCACCAAGATATCCTCAACCACCCAGGCGTTCATCGCGGCCACCGCAAAGATGGTGACCCCCAAGCCCGCATGCGCCGTAGCCTTGCCCCAATCAGCCCGTGGCAACCGTCGCATCCGGCCCAGCCGATCCGCCACGCTGCCCCGGCCAGAGCGGGACCACAGATCCCATCCCGCCCCCATAACCACCCAAGCCCCCAGTGCCGCGCCAATCGGCCCCACAGGCGACCGCCCAGTCTGCATCGCAAAGGCCAGCCCTCCCAAAGCAATCGCCAGCAGCGCCACCGGCACCAGCCCTTTGATCGCCCGGCCCAGATCACCGCGCTTCCACGCCAGCATTGCGCCGACCGGAAGAATAAGCGCCAGAAGGATAAAGAACGGCGTGAAAGCCGCGTTAAAGAACGGCTCCCCGACCGAGACGGTCCGCCCGGTCAGAATCTCGGCCGCCAAAGGCCAGATCGTGCCAATGAACACCACCAAAGCCGCCACCGCCAAAAGGATGTTATTGGCAATCAACGCGCTTTCACGGCTGACCATACCAAACAGCCCCTTGGCCTCCATCGACGTCGCCCGAATGGCAAACAAGATCAGCGCGCCGCCGGTAAAGAAAGCCAGAATCCCTAAGATGAACATCCCCCGTTCCGGATCCGACGCAAAGGAATGCACCGAGGTGATCACGCCAGAACGCACAATGAACGTGCCAATCAAGGAAAACCCAAAGGCCATGATCGCCAGCAAAATCGTCCAAGCCTTCAGGCTCTCGCGCTTTTCCACCACGATGGCCGAATGCAACAGTGCCGCCGCCAAAAGCCACGGCATGAAACTGGCATTCTCAACCGGATCCCAGAACCAAAAGCCGCCCCAGCCCAGTTCATAATACGCCCACCAAGACCCCATCGCGATGCCAATGGTCAAGAAGACCCAAGCCGCCAAGGTCCAAGGCCGCACCCAACGCGCCCAGGCCGCATCCACCCGGCCCTCGATCAGGGCTGCAACCGCAAAGGAGAACGCCATGCTCAGGCCCACATAGCCCAGATACAAAAACGGCGGATGAAACGCCAAACCCGGATCTTGCAGCAAGGGGTTCAGATCCTGCCCATCCATAGGCGGCACCTGCAACCGCGCAAACGGGTTTGAGGTGAACAGCAAGAACCCCAAAAACGCCGCCCCGATTGATCCTTGAACCGCAATCACCCGCGCCTTCAAACTCGCCGGCAGGTTCGACCCGAACAAAGCCGCCGATGCGCCGAACAGCGCCAAGATCAGCACCCAAAGCAGCAAAGACCCCTCATGGTTGCCCCAAACACCGGACACTTTGTAAAGCATCGGCTTCAGCGTATGCGAATTGGCCGTCACCACCGCCAAAGAGAAATCAGACACTACAAAAGCATGCGTCAGCACCGCAAAGGCCACCGCGACCAGCAAGAACTGCGCAATTGCCGCAGGCCCGGCCATCGCCATCAGCCCTGAATCCCGCCGATGCGCACCCCACAAAGGCAGCACCGTCTGCACCAAAGCCACCATCAGCGCCAGCACCAGCGCGAAATGTCCGATCTCGACAATCATAGCGGTTTCCTTTTCGGCATCGAGGTCACCCCGATTTTCGTCAACTCTATGCGCTTTCCCCCCCGCTTCCAATGCCCTGCGCCGATGCGCCGCAATTGTCCCCTACCGCCGCCCCGCCTTGCGCGTTGAGAGCAGCAGATTGGTCTCACTGGTCATCACCCCCTCCAATTCCCGAATGCGGAAAATCACCGCATCCAGCTCTTGCAAGGTCTCGGCTGCCAGTTCCGCAATCAGATCCCAGCGCCCGTTTGTCGAATGCACCGCCATCACCGCAGGCAGACCCTGCAACCGCGCCATCACCTTCTCGCCGCCCCGCCCCTCTATCCCGATCATCATCAGCCCGCGCACCGGGGCCGCCGTCACATCCGCCCGCGTCAGCACAGCAAAGCCCGCAATCTCGCCGCGTTCCGCCAACCGCTCCATCCGCGCGCGCACTGTGGCCCGGCCAATCCCCAAGCGTACGGCCAAATCGCTGAACGCCGCCCGCCCATCGCGCCGCAATTCTGCAATCAACCGCATATCCATATCGTCCACTTTGCCACCTCATTCCAACATTTCGGCAAATTCATACCGCAAATCGACTATACAGCCCCTATCCATTGGCGCAACGTGCCCCCATCCTACCCCAAACCTAAAGGAGACTCCCATGGCCCGCATCATCCTTATCGGCGCCCCGATTGATTCGGGACAACAACGCGCTGGCTGCTTGATGGGCCCCGCCGCCTACCGTGTCGCAGGCCTTGCCCGCGAAATCTCGAACGAAGCGCATTCGGTTGAAGACTGGGGCGATCTGACCCTGCCCGACCTCCCCGATGTCACCTGCACCAACCCCGCCGTACATCACTTGGCAGAGACCGTTGCATGGTCCGAAACCCTGATGGACCGCGTCGATGATGCCCTTAGCAAAGGCGGCCTGCCCATCATCATGGGCGGTGATCATTCGCTGGCCCTCGGCTCCGCCGCAGGTGCTGCCGCCTATGCCAAGCGCCAAGGCCGCCCCCTCTACCTCCTCTGGCTTGACGCCCACTCCGATTTCCACACGCCGCTAACGACCACCTCCGGCAATCTGCACGGCACGCCCTTGTCCTATATCAACGGCCGCGACGGCTTTGATGCCTTCCCCGCCTTCCCCGCCCCCGTCCCGGCTGAACGCATCTGCATGTTCGGCATCCGCTCGGTTGATCCAGCAGAGCAAGCCGCGATGCTGGAGCGTGACATCGCCGTCAACGACATGCGCGTGATTGACGAACGTGGCATCGCCGCCCCTTTGCGCGAATTCCTCAACCGTTGCCGCGAAGATGGCGGGATGCTGCACGTCAGCTTGGACGTTGATTTCCTCGACCCCTCCATCGCCCCTGCCGTCGGCACCACCGTCCCCGGCGGCGCCACCTTCCGCGAGGCGCATCTGGTGATGGAGATTCTGAACGAATCCGGCCTTGTGACCTCGCTGGACCTCGTCGAACTCAACCCCTTTCTGGACGATCGCGGCATGACCGCCCGGCTGATGGTCGATCTGGTCGGCTCTCTCATGGGTAAAAAGGTCTTTGACCGCCCGACTCGCGCAAAATAGGCCCTGACATGACCCTGAACCTCGTTCCCTTCGTTTCTGTCGACAACATGATGAAACTGGTCCTTAAACTGGGGATCGAGCGGGTCATGGTTGACCTTGCCGCCGAGATTGAGGCTGACTTTCGCCGCTGGCCTTTGTTCGACAAAACCCCGCGTGTGGCGTCGCACTCCGACGTTGGCGTTATTGAGTTGATGCCCACCTCTGATGGCGAAACCTACGGTTTCAAATACGTCAACGGCCACCCCGCCAACATGAAGCAAGGCCTGCAAACCGTTACGGCCTTTGGCCTTTTGGCCGATGTGGCCACCGGCTATCCGGTGCTACTGTCAGAAATGACCATCCTCACCGCGCTGCGCACCGCCGCCACTTCTGCCATGGCCGCAAAATTCCTCGCCCCTGAAACCAAAGTGATGGCCATCATCGGCAATGGCGCGCAATCGGAATTTCAGGCGCTGGCCTTCAAAGACATCTGCGGCATCACCGAGGTCCGCCTTTACGACATAGACCCCGCCGCCACCGCCAAATGCGCCATCAACCTTGCCAGGCGCGGGTTGACCGTCACCCCATGCAAAACCGCCGAGGACGCCATTCAAGGCGCGGGCATCATCACCACCGTCACCGCAGACAAACAATGCGCCACCATCCTGACCGACAACATGGTCGGCGCGGGCGTCCACCTGAATGCCGTTGGCGGCGATTGCCCCGGTAAGACCGAACTCCACCGCGATATCCTGCTGCGCTCCTCCATCTTCGTCGAATACCCCGAACAATCGCGGGTTGAGGGCGAGATTCAGCAACTGGCCCCCGACCACCCCGTGACCGAGCTCTGGCAGGTCATCACCGGCACCGCCCCCGGCCGCACCTCTGCCGCCCAAGTCACTCTCTTCGACAGCGTCGGCTTTGCAATCGAAGATTTTTCCGCCCTGCGCTACATCCGCTCCAAACTGGCCGAGACCGGGCTTTACACCGACCTCGACATGATCGCCGACCCGGATGATCCGCGCGACCTTTTCGGGATGATTTTGCGGGCGCAGTAGCGCCCGCATCCTTGCCCCCCAAACCTTGCGCACCACGGGCGGTATGGTGTAACCTGCCCACAACCAGATATGGGCAGTTATAGGGCCATCAAGGCCCGGTAAGGCAGACAGTGACCGATACCCCCGAAGATACTGAAATCGCAGGCGAAAAGCCGCAGCGCCCGGTTTATGACGGCCCGCAGATCGACATCGTCACCGAGATGAAAACTGCCTATCTCGATTACGCGATGAGCGTGATCGTCAGCCGCGCCATTCCAGACCTGCGCGACGGGCTGAAACCCGTCCACCGCCGCATCCTTTTTGCGATGCAAGAGTCGGGAAACACTGCCGACAAGGCTTATAGGAAATCCGCACGGCCCGTGGGCGACACCATGGGTAAATACCACCCCCACGGCGATTCCGCGATTTATGACGCCTTGGTGCGGATGGCGCAGCCTTTCTCTATGTCGTTGAAATTGCTGGATGGTCAGGGCAACTTCGGCTCGATGGACGGCGATTCCGCCGCCGCCATGCGCTATACCGAAGTCCGCATGGACAAGCCCGCCGCTTTCCTGATGGCCGATATCGACAAAGACACCGTCGATTTTCAGGACAACTATGATGGCAAAGACCGGGAACCCACCGTCCTGCCCGCCCGTTATCCCAATATGCTGGTCAACGGGGCTGAGGGCATCGCCGTCGGCATGGCCACCCGCATCCCGCCGCACAATCTGGGCGAGGTGATCGACGGCACTTTGGCCATGATCGAAAATCCCGATATTTCCATGGAATCGCTCATGGAATTCATCCCGGCGCCTGATTTTCCAACGGGTGCCACGATCCTTGGCCGCGCTGGGGCGCGTAAAGCCTATCTCGAAGGTCGCGGCTCTGTCATCATCCGGGCCAAGACCCATATCGAAGAAGTCCGCAAAGACCGCTGGGCCATCATCGTCGATGAGGTGCCTTATCAGGTCAACAAAGCTAGGATGATCGAAACCATCGCGGACCTCGTGCGCGAAAAGCGGTTGGAAGGCATTTCCAACGTCGCCGACGAATCCGACCGTATCGGCGTGCGCGTGGTGATCGAACTAAAGCGGGATGCCACGCCCGAAGTCGTGCTGAACCAACTCTTCCGCTTTACCCAACTGCAAACCAGCTTTGGCTGCAACATGCTGGCCCTGAACGGTGGCCGCCCAGAGCAACTGACGCTGCGCGATTTCCTAAGCCATTTCATAGCCTTCCGCGAAGAAGTTGTGGCGCGCCGCACCGCGTTTGAACTGCGCAAAGCGCGCGAGCGTAGCCATATCCTTTGCGGTCTGGCCGTGGCCGTTTCCAATGTGGATGAGGTGGTGAAAACCATCCGCGCCAGCGCCGACGCCGCCGAGGCCCGCGACAAACTGATGACTCGCCGCTGGCCCGCGCATGAAATCGTGCCCTTCATCAAGCTGATTGATGACCCAAGCCACACCGTGAACGATGATGGCACCTATAACCTGTCGGAAATCCAAGCCCGCGCCATTCTGGAACTCCGTCTGCAACGCCTGACCCAGTTGGGCGTCAAGGAAGTCACGGACGAACTTGAAGAATTGGCAGGCCGCATCAAGGATTACCTTGAAATCCTCGGCTCTCGCGACCGCATCATGGCGATCATTTCCGATGAGCTGCGCGAGGTCCGCGCTCTTTTCGCCGTGCCCCGCCGCACCGAGATCATCGACTGGTCCGGCGATATGGAAGACGAAGACCTGATCGAGCGGGAGGATATGGTCGTGACCATCACCTCCGGCGGCTATATCAAGCGCACGCCTTTGGCCGATTTCCGCAGCCAGAACCGTGGTGGCAAGGGTCTGGCCTCTATGCAGACCAAAGAAGATGACGTTGTCACCACGCTTTTCGTAGCAAATACACATACTTGGCTCTTGTTCTTCACAACCGACGGCATGGTTTACAAATTGAAAACCTGGCGCCTCCCGATGGCCGGACGCACGGCCAAGGGCAAGGCCATGGTCAACCTGCTGCCCATTGAAATCGGCGTCTCCATCGCCGCCCTGATGCCGGTGGATGTGCCGGAAGAAGACTGGGCCAACCTGCAAATCGTCTTTGCCACCTCGGATGGTGACGTGCGGCAAAACGATCTGTCGGATTTCACCAACGTCATGCGCAACGGCAAAATCGCAATGAAACTGCCCGAAGGCGTCAGTTTGGTAAACGCAGCTATCGCCGATGAAAACGACGACATCATGCTGGTCACCAACGGTGGCCGCGCCATCCGCTTCTCCACCTCGGAAATCCGCGTCTTCAAATCGCGCGGCTCGACAGGCGTTCGCGGCGTGCGTCTGGGCAAGGATGACCGCGTTGTCTCCATGGCGATCATCCGTCACTTTGAGGCTGATCCAGAAGAACGCGCCGCCTATCTGAAGCAACGCCGCCTGATGGCTGGCGTGACCGAAGAAGAGGTCGATGATGACGAAGAAACCGTTGCTGTAGGCCAACTCAGCGCCGAACGTTACAGTGAAATGGCTGCCGCAGAAGATCTGATCCTGACCATAACCGCAGGCGGCTCTGGCAAACTGTCCTCCTCGCACGATTACCCCGTAAGGGGCCGTGGCGGCATGGGCGTGAAAGCGATATCCCCCGGCCCACGCGGTGGCCGCATCGTCGCCTCCTTTCCGGTGGATCTGTCGGATCAGATCATGCTGGCCACCTCGACCGGCCAATCGATCCGGGTGCCGGTTGACCAGATCAGCTTCCGCTCGCGCAGCGCCGGTGGCGTCCGGGTGTTCAACACCGCGGCCAAAGAAGAGGTCGTCTCGGTCGCTCGTGTCGCTGAACAAGGGGAAGAAGCGGTGATCGCCGACGCCCCCGCAACCGAGCCGGGCAGTGAGGGCTGATGGAACGCTGGCTGCCCCTTGCGCTGTTCGGGCTGGTCATGGGGGCTTTGATGATCGTGCTGTCGCGGTATCAAGCCACAAGGTACCAGCGCTATCTTAGTCAGCATGTTGCGAGCAGTGAAAAGTTGCAAGAAACCCAGCGAGACCTGATTGCGCAGCAAGAACGCTCTATCGCCATTGCAGAACGCAGTGTCATGGCGATGGAGCGCATTGCGAGTGCCCTTGAACAGCGCAAACCTTGAAATCCGCCTCGCCGCCCTTGCGGCGACGGGGTCAACCATAACCTATGGTGCGCTGGCCCGGGATCTGGGGGTGCGTATGGGGGATCTGACGGCCGCTCTTGAGACTTTGATGGTGCAAGATGCCCGCAACGGGCTGCCCTTGCGGGCAGTCCTTTGCGAAGGCCGCTTGGCAGGTGGCCTGCCCGCCAAAGGGTTCTTCGACAAGGCCGCAGAGTTGGGGTTTGACGTGTCAGAGCCTGCGGTTTTTATGGCCCAGCAGCGAGCGTTGTTAAGGGCCTTGTAACCCCTTCGTGCGGTAATGGCGCGAAAGGGAGGGTTTGATGAACCGTAAGCATCCGGCGAGAGCCGCGGTTATGCGGCCTTGACGGCTTTTATTTCAGCCTTCCAATTCCACGGCAGCAGTTCATGCACGCGCGAGACAGTGATGTCGGGGAGGCGGGCAAGGACATCG
>Ga0209390_10003201_pt1 | contig 26965 bp, 25 predicted proteins | sample BON01_FD_187212 | JGI IMG/M metagenome (GOLD analysis project Ga0209390, IMG submission 187212) | Freshwater microbial communities from Lake Bonney liftoff mats and glacier meltwater in Antarctica - BON-01 (SPAdes) (version 2) | ecosystem: Environmental > Aquatic > Freshwater > Ice > Glacier...
GGTTTGCGTGCGATTGGCTGAGCTGACCAACATGGCATCAACGCAGTAACCCTTCTTCTTTAAATAGTGGGCTAATTTGCCAGCGTCAGTCACCCCTCGGTCTTCGAGCGCCCGATCATGATCCGACTGGTCGCGACCCGCAGGTGCCGTCTTTGCGTGCCTGACCAATAACAGTGTTTTCATGATTCGCCCAAATGACAAAAACAAACAAAAGCTTAGCTTTTTACACCGTCGAAATCGTTACATTTGGTAAAGCAAGATGACGCTTCTTGATACGTCGCTAGAACAACAAAAACTTAGTCTTCGAACGACGGTGGTGGGTTACCAAACCGATTGACGCCTTTGGTGCCTGAGAACATAAACCAAATCAATAAAATCAGCGTCCCAACACCCAAAAACGAGAGCAACAGCCACCAGCCCGATTGGTTCATGTCATGCAGCCGTCTCGCGGCAACGCTGATCGTCGGTACCAACATGGCCAAGAAAAAAATCGAACTGACGACATTAGCGGCTGTTTGGCCAAAAAAAGACATGGTCATTTGATTGAAAAAGGCAGACGCCAGCAATAAAAACAGCAAGAACCACCAAAATTCAGCACGGGCAGCCCGTCCCTTGAAATCAGCGTATCTGGACAAGCAAGCCGCAATGGCTTCAAAAAATGACATGAAAACTCCTGATTAATGGTGCCAATAGCTTAGCCGATCACACCATCAGCGGCAAGACGTGAGACTTCGTCTGCAGAAAACCCTGCTTCTTGCAAAACCTCGTGGGTGTGTTGCCCCAAGGTTGGCGCAGGGCGCTGTGATTGTCGATTTTGCCGATTAAACGTCACCGGATGGCTGATGTGCTTAACCTCACCCACGGTGGGATGGTTTGTTGTCGAAACAATCCCACGCACAAGCACATGATCATTTGAAAGCGCTTGATCAAGCGTGTGAATTGGCGCCACCGGCACCCCCGCTTGGCGCAGCGAGGAAATCCATGTGTCAGTTGTTTTTTTCAGCATAAATGATTGCACCAGCGCATTGGTTTCATCAAATTGCCGCACCCTATCCGCATTGGTGGCAAATTTGGGGTCAGACACGTACGCTTGCATACCAGCCACTTCACAAAACCGCTGCCAAGCACGATCGTTCGCCACGCCCAACATCACATGACCATCTGATGTTTTAAACAACTTGTAGGGACACAGTGATGGGTGTGCAGAACCCATGGGCCCCGGTACTTTGCCACTCGCCCAAAAGTTATGTGCCAGATAAACCATGAAGCCCATGGCAGTGTCTAACAGGGAAACTTCAACGTAAGCACCTTCGCCAGTGCGTTGCTGATGCAATAACGCCCCCAAAATGCCCGTACAGGCATGCATGCCTGTGCCCAAATCCACCGGTGAGAAGCTCACCCGCGCCAACTCCCCCTGAGGGTCACCCATGGTGCTGATCATGGCCCCAAAGGCCTGCAACATGACATCGTAGCCAGGTTCTTTGCCCAGCGGGCCATCGCGCCCATAACCTGATATCTCGCAATAAACCAACTTGGGATTGATGGCGCGCAACGTTTCATCATCGACTTTTAGTTTGTGTGCTGTGCCGGCCGCGTAGCCCTGAATCACCACATCGGCTTGCTTGACCAGCTTGTGCAGGACAGCTTGACCCGCAGCGGTCTTTAAATCCAACGCCAGACTACGTTTGTTATGGTTAACGGCTAAAAAAGTCGCGGACTCACCCCCTTTTTGAGGCAGCCACGCGCGAGAATCGTCACCCGTCACTGGCGGCTCAACTTTGATGACATCAGCCCCCATGTCGCCAAGGTACTGGGCACACAAAGGGCCTGCGAGAACCTTACTTAAGTCCAAGATCCGAATGCCTTTTAATGGTTGCATGGCGCTTTCTCTCAAATTTGTGGTGTTTTGCGCAGCAAATACCGTTGCTCACCTTCAAGCACGGTTTCTTGGCGCTGATTGGTAATCAGTGAGCGCATGACCAGCACACCGGTTGTGCGACCCGGAATCAATTCACTAACCGTCAAACTTGGGTAAAGCGTGTCACCCACAAAAACAGGATTAACGAACCGTGAGCTTTGCTCGATGAACGCTTTAAGCGAGGCCTCTACCATGTGAGGAAACAGGCCCGCTCCAGCGGCGCTTTGAATCAGCACTTGATACCCGTGGGCTAGCATGTGCGGCATGCCGTGCGCGCGACAGTACTCAACGTCGTAGTGCACCGGATGGTTATCACCACTGGCCATCTGAAAGGCCGCAAACAAAGCCTCTGTCATGGTGCGCGACGGATTGTTGAACCGCTCACCAACGGTAAAGTCATCAAAGTAGCGCTGTGGGCAAAGCTCGTGAGAAGCTGCACTCATTAGGATCCCCCGTTTGTTGTCGATGTGCTTTGAAGACCCGCTCATATCCAGAGCCAAGCCAACACCCGGACAAAGATTAACAGTGCGCGCGCTCGTCAACCAGTGATCGTGACACAACAAACACCAACCCCCTTGAAAAGGTCACGTTACTTCAGCGGCAATACTTGACCGGTCACCGCACCATCATCCACCACGAACTCACTACCGGTGCTGAAGGTCGCCTCAGTCAGCATGAACTTGACCATGCGGGCGACTTCATCGGCATCGCCGAATCTTGGCATCGGTTGCGCCGCCACGGCAGCATCATGCATTTGTGCGGTCATTGGTGTGCGCACCGGGCCTGGGTGAATCGACAATACGCGAATGTGATCAGGGGCCAAATCAAGGGCTGATGCTTTGGTCAGCCCCCGTACCGCCCACTTGCCTGCCACGTAACCGGCAAGTCCAGCATAGCCTTGAAGCCCAGCCGTCGAAGAGGTGTTGATGATGACCCCACGGCCCGCTTTGCGCATGGCAGGGATAACAGCCTGAATGCCCAGAAATACCCCAAAAAGGTTGATATCGAGAACCTTGCGAAACGCTTCAGGGGTGGTTTGATCCACCGACTCAAACGAGACAACACCCGCGTTATTAAAAAGCGCATCCAATCGACCAAATCGTTCTTGAGCCTCGGCCACAGCCTGCTGCCATTGTGTTTGATCGGTCACATCCAAATGCCGATAAAAAACAGTAGACCCCAGTGACTCAGCCAACCGCTCGCCCTCAGCGTCAAGCACATCCGTCAATATGATCTTGGCACCCTCTTGTGCCAATAAGGCCGCCGTCGCCGCGCCAATGCCACGCGCACCACCCGTGATTAAAACCGTCAGCTCTGAAACCAAAAGTGTTGAATGGCTTTTCATGGCAGGCTCCTAAAAATGCGTTCGCCGTCGGTTATCCCCTTTAGTCCAGCATAACAGCGCATTTTTTGCCGTGGCAGAACGGTTGAGTAAATTGGTCAGTGACTTGATTAATCGCTACCAAAGAGATCGCGGGTGTAAACCTTTTGCGAGACATCGATAAGCTGGTCCGCCATCCGGTTGCTGATAATCAAATCAGCGTCTCGCTTAAAAGCCTCAAAATCGTTATAAACGGGCGAGTTAAAAAACTCGGTATCGGTCAAGGTAGGTTCATAGATAATAATTTTGATGCCACGCGCTTTGATGCGCTTCATGATGCCCTGAATACTAGACGACCTAAAATTGTCAGACCAGCTTTTCATAATCAAACGGTACACACCCACGATCTTAGGATCACGCTTGATAATGTCAAAAGCCACGAAATCTTTACGGGTGGTGTTTGAATCCACGATGGCTTGAATCAAGTTTTGCGGCACACTCAAATAATTAGCCAGCAATTGCTTGGTGTCTTTGGGTAAGCAGTAGCCGCCATAGCCAAATGAAGGATTGTTGTAGTGCATGCCAATACGGGGATCAAGACCCACGCCTTCAATGATTTGACGCGTGTCTAAACCATGCGTGGCTGCGTATGAATCGAGCTCATTAAAATAAGACACACGCAAGGCCAAATAAGTGTTGGCAAACAACTTAACGGCTTCGGCCTCAGTTGGGTCAGTGAACAAAACCGAAACATCCTCTTTTAAAGCGGCGTGCTGCATTAGCCCCGCAAATATTTCGGCCCGCTCAGATTTTTCACCAACCACGATTCGCGAGGGATAAAGGTTGTCATGCAACGCACGCCCCTCTCTCAAGAACTCGGGCGAAAATATAAGCTTGTCGCAACCCATGGCCTGACTTGTTCGAACCGTATAGCCCACAGGCACGGTGGACTTAATCACCATGATGGCTTTTGGATTGATCACCATCACATCGCGAATCACTGACTCGATCGATTCAGTGTTGAAGTAATTGGATTCAGGGTCGTAATTAGTCGGGGTGGCAATGATCACAAAATCCGCACGCTCGTAAGCATCATGCTTATCGAGCGTGGCTCGGAAGTTCAGTGGTTTGGTCGTTAGGTAGGTTTGGAGATCTTCGTCAATCACAGGGCTTTGCCGGCGGTTGAGCATTTCAACCTTGTCGGCCACGATGTCGAGCGCCACAACCTCGTGGTGCTGGGACAACAACACGCCATTGGATAGACCGACGTAACCTGTTCCCGCAATCGCAATCTTCATCAGCACCCTCGCGCCAGACCCAGTAAAACTCAGTTGGCTCTTAGCGTATCAGGGGGGTATGACTGTTTGATGTCGCGTGCAAGCTGTTCCACCAACGGGTCACAGCAGCGATTTGGAAAGAAAGAGAAAGAAAAAGATAGAAAAAAAATAGACGCTTAAAAGCGTCTATTTCAATATGGCGCGCCCGGCAGGATTCGAACCCACGACCCCTTGGTTCGTAGCCAAGTACTCTATCCAACTGAGCTACGGGCGCTAAAGAAGCAGAAGTATAGCACTGTTAAAAAAAAACGTTTACACCCACGTCAAGGAGGCCTCTTGCCACGCCTTTTTCAAAACCTTCGTCACACCTCAACCCGTGTTGCGCAAGCCCGCAGCGATCCCGTTAATGGCGATATGGATTCCCCGCTTGGCACGGTCAGAGGGTGTGGCATCCGGGGTTTGGCGTACCCGTCTGATCAACTCAACCTGTAAGTGGTGCAGCGGGTCGATATAGGGGAACCGATGTCGTATCGAGCGCGCTAGCGAAGGATTATTGGACAATAGCGACTTTTGACCCGTGATGCTAGAGAGCGACCGACGGGTGAGCTGCCAGTGGGCTTCGATCTGTGCAAATACCGTTTCGCGTACCCGCTTATCAGACACCAAGCTGGCGTAGCGCGAAGCAAGCGCCAAGTCGCTTTTGGCCAATACCATGTCAATGTTGGAAATAATCGCTTTAAAAAATGGCCATTCTTGATACATCTGTTGCAGCAATGCCAACGCCTCTCGTTTTTTAAGGTTAGGCGGGGGCGACGTCAAAAAAGCGTCAACAGCGGCACCAAAACCCAACCAGCCTGGCAAGGTCAATCGACATTGCCCCCAACTGAACCCCCAAGGAATGGCGCGTAAGTCTTCAATACGCGGCTTGGCCCCACCCGCTTTGGGTCGCGCGGCGGGCCTTGAGCCGATATTTAACTGAGCGATTTCACGAATCGGCGTCGACTCAAAAAAATACGGTGCAAAAGCAGGGTTTTCGTAGACCAGCGCTCGATATGCCGCCAGACTCTCGTCTGATAAGCGTTGCGCGGTCTGCAAAAATTCCTCAGGGGTCGGCTGCTGGTCTTCAAGCAGGGTCGCCTCCAAGGTCGCCGCCACCAACGTCTCTAGATTACGTCGACCGATCTCGGGATTGGCGTATTTCGATCCAATCACCTCACCTTGCTCAGTCAAGCGTATTTGGCCGCGCACAGTACCGGGTGGTTGCGCCAGAATGGCGTCATAACTTGGGCCGCCACCACGACCGACCGTGCCGCCGCGTCCGTGAAACAAACGCATGGTCAAACGATGTTTCTTATCAATCGACTCAAACACAGTCACCAACGCCCGTTCAGCCCGGTAAAGCTCCCAAGTGCTGGTAAAAATACCGCCATCTTTGTTGCTATCCGAGTAACCCAGCATGATTTCTTGCTCGCCACCACTTTGCTTTAAAAGATCAAGCATCCCAGGCACCTCAAACAAAGCCTGCATGATGTCGGGCGATCGTCGCAAGTCGTCAATCGTCTCAAACAATGGCACGACATTCAGAGCCGCTCGCGTTGTTTGTTTGCGTCCAAGGGCGCCAGACATCAGCGCTGTCTCTTTTTGCAACACGTAAACTTCCAACAAATCGCTCGCGGTTTCTGTGTGACTCACAATGTAATGCGCAACAGCCGCCTCTCCATACTGAGTGCGCACCTCGCGTGCGGCTTCAAAAATGGCGAGCTCTTTGAGTGCCAGCTCGCTGTAAGAAGCCCCTGGGACTGTCAAGGCACGCGGGTCTTGCAATACAGTTTTCAACAATGTCATCCGTGCGGCCTCGTCAAGCGCGGCATAGTCCTCATGCACCCCTGCCACCCGTAAAAGCTCAGTCACCACGAGCTCGTGTTGATCGGAGCTTTGGCGCAGATCAACCGTTGCCAAATGGAAACCAAACACCTCAACAGCACGAATCAAATGATCGAGCCGCTCACCGACCAACACCGCCGCATGATTGGCCACCAATGCGTCTCGAATCACCATCAGGTCAGCCCTGAGCATTTGCGCGTTGGGATAGGGGTCTTGCGGCGCAATCGCATGACGAAAGGCTTCTGTGCCTGTCAGCACCTTTAGACTCGCCGCAAGCCTGGCATACATGCCCGTCAACGCCCGCCGATAAGGCTCATCTTCGCGATGGGCGTCTCTGTCAGGCGAACGATCGGCCAAAGCTTGCATAGCTTGGCCCACTGGTACCAGCAATGCCGACATTGACAGCTCAGCCCCAAGATAGTGCAGTTGCGTCAAGTGATGCCGGATAGCGACTTCGGACTGCCGTCGCAATGCCGCGCGCAGCGTTTGGGCATCCACGTTGGGATTGCCATCGCGATCGCCCCCAATCCACTGCCCCATCTTGAAAAAAGGCGCGATTCTATGGTGTCCTAGCGCTTGTTCCAGCTGCCCGTATAGCTTAGGGACCTCTGAGAGAAACGTGCTTTGGTAGTAACCCAACGCGTTTTCTATTTCGTCGATCACGCTCAGCTTGGTGAAGCGCAGTAATCGGGTCTGCCAAAGCTGCACCACGCGCGCCTTCAAATGCTGCTCATTGACAAGCAGCTCTTGCGCTTGCCGCACATCCTCGCCGCGTTGCCAGATCGCATCCCTTTGGGTCAGCAGTTGCGCTATCGCGCGTTCAGCATCTAAGATACTTTTACGCTGCACCTCTGTTGGGTGTGCCGTCAAAACAGGGCTGACGTGGCTATTGGCCAAGCACGTAACGATCTGGGCTGGTTTGATGCCTGCTTCATCAAGGCGCGCCATCGCCATGGTCAGGCTGCCAGATTGACTGTGGCCTTGGCGCTCATGGAACACACGCCGGCGAATGTGATGGCGGTCTTCGGCCAAATTAGCCAAATGGCTAAAGTAAGTAAAGGCACGAATCACACTAACAGCCTGCTCATCACTTAATCGGGCCAAAACACGCTTGAGTTGACGGTCAGCTTGCGAGTCATCGTGACGCCGAAAAGAGACCGATAACTGGCGGATTTTTTCCACCAAATCAAATGCCGCACGCCCCTCTTGCTCCCTAATCACGTCGCCCAGTAATCGACCCAGCAAACGGATGTCTTCGACCAATGGACGATCTTGTTGACGCACGGGACTTTTAATCATGACTTGCTCGAAAGAGGTGTGAACACCACCATTCTATCGGCTTGTGCTTTTAAAGAGAGGTGATACGATCTGGTGTCAGTTAAGCTCATGCCATGCCCAATATTTTTGATACAACCCAAGTGAGCTCAATTGTCGTTTAAACATTCAACGCCCATCGACAGCAGCACGCCGAGCCTCTCTATCGTGGCACTCAGGGACAAAGAAGCGCAAGACCTGGCCCGTGGCTTGCCACTCATGCAACGCGCGGGCCAAGCGGCGGCTGAGTGGGTTGCACAAACCATCGCGCCACCTGCACAAGTGTTAGCGTTAGCCGGACCAGGTAACAACGGCGGTGATGCGTTGGTTGCTGCGTACTTATTACTGTCAATGGGTTTCCAAGTCACGGTGGTGATGCCGCTTCTCACTACTCACCCTCCCCTTGATGCCCAGGAAGCCTTGGCCAATTGGAGAGCCTTAGGCCAGCCAACCTGCGCCACACTACCTGAAAAAAAACCCGACTTGGTCATCGATGGCCTGTTTGGGATTGGCTTGAGTCGGCCGCTTGCTGAGCCCTTTCAAAGCTTGATTGACGCAGTCAACACCTGGCATACAAATGTTTTAGCATTAGACCTCGCCTCTGGTATTGACGCTGAAACGGGATTCACTTTGGGACGACCCATCAAAGCCACACAAACGATTGCCTTTATCGCCCCGTGTCACGCCTTTCGGGTGCCAAACGCCCAACCTTTTTTAGGACAATGTCGTGTTGCCTCACTCAATATTTGATTTGCGGGCGAATCCTCAATCACGCCAAATCGCCCTTTGGCGCTCAACCATTCTAGGGATAATGATCTTTTTTGGACTGTTACTGACGGGCTGCAGCACCACGCCGCCAGCCAACGTGAAACCCGTCACACCCTTTGAGTTGTCACGATATCTTGGCCAGTGGCATGAGATTGCCCGCCTTGATCACTCGTTTGAACGTGACATGATCAAAGTCACAGCGAAATACAGCATGAATCCAGATGGCTCGGTCAAAGTCTTAAATCGGGGCTTCAACACCAAAAAGCAAATCTGGAAGGATGCGGTTGGTAAAGCTTGGCTCATTGATGGCCCAGACAAAGGCGCCTTGAAAGTCTCATTCTTTGGGCCCTTTTACGGCGGCTATTTCATCACCGCGCTAGATCCCGATTACCAGTGGGCTATGATTGTTGGTCCCGACGTTGATTACTTTTGGATACTGGCACGACAGCCCACCATTGACAACCACGTCAAAAGCGATTTACTCAAACAAGCGCGCACCATGGGCATCGCCGTTGATGACATTATTTGGGTGGCGCAATAAACTTAGCGACGCGAGCGTATGGCTCAGTACACGCAATGAATGATGGATTTAGAACCTCGGGCTTGCCGTATCGCAATCTTTTGCCGCGAAGATCGAACACATGGCCGCCAGCGCCTTCAAGCACAGCTTGGGCAGCGGCGGTGTCCCATTCGCAGGTTGGGCTCAACCTTGGGTAAATATCAGCTTGGCCTTGGGCCATTCGACAAAACTTCAATGAGCTGCCGGCCTGCAATAAAGAGACGGGCCCTAGACGCGCTATCAACGCGGTCGTCGAATCGTTGAGGTGTGAGCGGCTGGCAATGACGCGCCACGGATTGGGACGTGTGTTGGCCACTTTCAACACCACAGCTTGTCGGTCTTCACGCCCTTGAAAAAACGACCCAAGGGACATGCCACCCCAAAAACACTCACCTGTTGTGGGCACCACCACCACACCCAACTCAGGCTGCCCTTGCACGATTAAAGCGATGTTGACAGTGAACTCGCCATTACCCAACAAAAACTCACGCGTGCCATCAAGGGGATCCACCAACCAGAAGATCGATTGTTCACGACCGGCACCAGGCGGGTCTTGGCCCTCTTCTGAAACCACCACAATATCGGGGGTTGCGCGACGCAATCCCTCATTGATAATGTGGTGCGCGGCCAAATCAGCTGCTGTCAATGGGCTTTGATCAGGTTTAGTCACAAATTGCGGGGCTTTTGCAAGCACGGTTTGTGCGTAAATGCGATTGATTTCAGCGCCCGCTTGGCGCGCAATGGGCAAGGCCACCTCCAATAACTGATTGAGCGGTGGCCTTGTGAAATGAGCCATGTTCGTGACCGAAAATATGACTACAGGTTTGTTGACAACTCAGGCACTGCCTCAAACAAGTCACCGACCAAACCGTAGTCAGCAACCCCAAAAATTGGCGCCTCACCGTCTTTGTTGATCGCCACAATCACCTTAGAATCCTTCATTCCCGCCAAGTGCTGGATGGCCCCAGAGATTCCGACCGCTACGTAAAGCTGTGGCGCCACGATCTTGCCGGTCTGGCCCACTTGCCAGTCATTGGGCGCATAGCCCGCATCAACGGCTGCCCGTGAGGCACCGAGTGCGGCACCAAGCTTATCGGCCAACGGATCAAGGATCTTGAAGTTTTCTGCGCTGCCAAGTCCACGACCACCGGAAACCACCACGCTAGCACCGGCAAGCTCAGGGCGATCGCTCTTGGCCAGTTCGCGGCCCATGAACTTCGAACGGCCACTGTCGGCGATAGAAGACAGCGATTGCACTTCGGCACTGCCACCAGCGGCAGTCAGCGCGTCAAATGCGGTGGTCCTGACTGTCAAAACTTTGACAGCATCAGAAGATTGCACAGTTGCGATGGCGTTGCCCGCGTAAATAGGGCGTTCAAAGGTATCGGCTGATATGACCGCTGTGATGTCAGAGATCTGGGCCACATCAAGCTTGGCTGCCACGCGCGGCGAGACATTCTTGCCACCCGCCGTCGACGCAAACAGAATGTGAGAATAACCACCAGCCACAGCCAAGACTTGCTCAGCCACGTTCTCAGCCAACGCATCAGCCAGTGCTGGCGAGTCGGCCAACAACACCTTGGTGACACCAGCCAGCTTTGAGGCCTCATCGGCCACGGCTTGACAGCCACCACCAGCCACCAAAACATGCACATCTTTGTCGATTTGGACAGCCGCTGCCACCACGTTTAAAGTGGCGACTTTCAGTTGCGCATTGTCGTGTTCAGCAATAACGAGTACAGACATGATTACACCACCTTTGCTTCGTTTTTGAGTTTATCAATCAGCGCGGCCACATCAGGCACTTTGATACCTGCTGACCGTGCTGCCGGTTCAGTCACCTTTAACGTCTTCAAGCGAGGCGACGCATCCACCCCAAAATCAGCCGGTGTGAGTGTCTCGAGCGGCTTTTTCTTGGCTTTCATGATGTTGGGTAACGTGACGTAACGTGGCTCATTTAAGCGCAGATCGGTCGTCACGATGGCTGGCAAAGTCAGTTCAAGTCTTTCAAGACCACCGTCAATTTCTCGGGTCACCAGCGCCTTGCCATCGGCAACTTCAACCTTACTGGCGAAAGTCGCTTGAGGCCAGCCCAGCAGTGCCGCCAACATTTGTCCGGTCTGGTTGGCGTCATCATCAATGGCTTGCTTGCCCAAGATAATCAGCTCAGGCTGTTCTTTTTCCGCAATGCCTTTCAGAATTTTCGCCACTGCCAAAGGCTGGAGCTCTTCATCGGTTACCACCAAGATACCCCGGTCAGCACCGATGGCCATGGCTGTGCGCAGTGTTTCTTGGCACTGAGCCACCCCACAAGACACGGCAATAACTTCCGTTACCGTGCCTTTCTCTTTGAGCCGCATGGCCTCTTCAACGGCGATTTCATCAAAAGGATTCATCGACATTTTGACGTTAGCGATATCCACGCCCGATTGATCTGACTTAACACGCACTTTGACGTTGTAGTCGACCACACGCTTAACCGGCACCAGTACCTTCATCGAAACACTCTCCAAAGTTTAATCAGCGATAAGCAGACAGCTCAAAGCAGCCCTGCGAGTCACGATCCTCAAACCCACCTTTTCGGGGGCCGTCACTATTCGGTTCGACACCGCTAAAACGGGGTAGCTGCGGATGTTACCTGTCTTGCAAAAGCATTCTACAGCTTTGCAAGGGCTCGGACATGAGCAACCACACTGCGAGCCAAGGCAGATAAGTTGTAACCACCTTCGAGTGAGCTGACCACCCGCCCTTGGGCGTGACGGTCCGCGACCGCCACGATTTGCTCAGTGAGCCACGTAAAATCGGACTCCACAAGGTTCAACTGCGCCATGTCTTCTTCACGGTGAGCATCAAACCCGGCAGAAATAAAAACCATTTCAGGCGCATGGGCTTCAAGCCGTGGCAACCATTGCTGGCCCACCAACGCCCTGATGGCCTCACCCGTTGTGTATGGCGGCACTGGAATATTCACCATGTTCTCAGCTGGATTGCCAACGCCACTGCCAGGAAACAAGGGATGCTGAAAGAAACTGCACATCAACACCCGTTCATCGCCTGTAAAAATCGCCTCCGTGCCGTTACCGTGATGCACATCAAAATCAATAATCGCCACGCGCTTTAAGTGGTGTACGGCCAAGGCATGGGCGACCGCCACTGCAATGTTGTTATAAAAACAAAACCCCATGGCTCGGCTTTGAGTGGCGTGATGACCGGGTGGACGAACCGCACAGAATGCCGTCTGACTGTGACCTGTCATGATCGCATCAACGGCTTGGACCACCGCACCCGCAGCGAACTTGGCCGCGTCAAGCGAATGCCTGTTCATACTGGTGTCAGCATCAATCTCGCGATACCCCTGAGCGGGTGCTTGCGCGTTTAATCGACTGAGGTAAGACTGAAGGTGGACGCGTTCAAGCGATTGCGCTGTGACGGGTGCTTGAACCTCAACCGATTGCAGATAATTGATCAGGCCGCTCGCAAGCATCTGATCAGAAATGGCGTCCAATCGCTCGGGGCATTCGGGGTGTCCTTGACCCATTTCGTGCATTTTGCACAAAGGGTGTGTAATGTATAGCGTCTCCATGGGACCATTATGTCTAAGACTCTCAGAATTTTGCAACTAATTATCGCCATGACGGTGACCGCAGGCTGTGCCAGCCCTTTGCCACAGGCCAGCGCAACCGCAGCACTGCCACAGACAAACGCCCTTATTGCCGTGCCAGCCAGCGACCGCCAAGGGTATTTATCTCGCGCAGACGTCCAGACTTTTGCGCTTGAAGTCTCGCAAAACCGTCAGATACAGCTGCCCAAAGTTACGGCTCTTTTGGCGCAGGCCAACAAGCTACCAACGGCCATCCGCCTGATGACGCCACCAGAACCTGGCCAGGCACGGTCAGTGCGCGACTGGGTCCGCTATCGCAGCAATTTCGTAGAACCCATTCGTATTCGCAAAGGCCGCGCCTTTTTTGAAGCGCACCGCCAAACACTCGCGCGCGCTGAGGAACGTTACGGGGTACCCGCCGAAATTATTGCCGCCATCATTGGCGTGGAGACCCTTTACGGCGAACACAAGGGCAATTTCCGCGTACTAGACGCCATTACCACTTTGTCGTTTGACTACCCCGATCCGAATAGACCTGATCGTGTGGCCATGTTCCAAGGACAGCTCGCTGATCTCATTGAGTTGCATCACCAAGGAAAAATTGACGCAACACGCCAACTCGGCTCTTTTGCTGGTGCCATGGGCATACCGCAGTTCATGCCCACCAGTGTGAAGTCCTTTGCGGCCTCAGCCACCGGCCAACCCACGGTGGATCTTGAGAACAATGTGGCCGATGCCATTTTCTCAGTCGGTCGGTTTTTACAGATACATGGCTGGATCGGTGGTTTGCCGGTCTTTGCACCTGTCAATTTACCGCCCGACCCGCAGACACTGGTTGAAGGCGGTCTGACCCCGACGCTGGATTGGACGACCCTCAAAGACAATGGCGCAAGTCTGCAACCTGGCGCGAACCCGGCGCCTTGGATGGGTTACCCGTTGGGGATAATTGACCTACCCATGCCCACACAAAACACCACTCAATATCGAATGGCCACGCCAAATTTCTTTGCTTTAACCCAGTACAACCGCAGCTACTTTTACGCCACAGCAGTCGCCGATTTGGCCGCTACCCTTACCCCTTAAGGCTGGTTAAAAAGGCCTGTTGATAAGTAACGGTCGCCTCGGTCGCACACAATAAAAACGATCGTGGCATTGTTCACGCGGGCAGCGACCCGCAAAGCCGCCACCAAAGCACCGGCAGCTGAGACACCAGCACAAATGCCTTCTTGGGCAGCCAAGGCGCGGGCCATTGCTTCGGCCTGAGCTTGCTCAATCAACTCGAACTCATCGACCCGGGCTGGATCATATATTTTTGGTAAGTAAGCTTCGGGCCACTTGCGGATACCCGGGATTTGCGAGCCCTCGGCGGGTTGCGCCCCAACAATACGAATCGCTGGGTTTTGTGACTTCAAGTACATCGAAGTGCCCATGATGGTGCCTGTCGTGCCCATTGCAGAGACAAAATGCGTGACGCGACCGCCCGTCTGCGTCCAGACTTCTGGGCCCGTGGTTCTAAAGTGGGCCAGTGGATTGTCTGGATTGGCAAACTGATCCAGCACTTTGCCCTTACCCTCGCTTTGCATGCGGCCAGCCAAGTCGCGAGCATATTCCATGCCACCACCGCTGGCTGGCGTCAGAATCAACTCAGCACCATAGGCCGTCATGGAGGCGCGTCGCTCGAGCGACAAATTATCGGGCATGATGAGAATCATCTTGTAGCCACGCATGGCAGCCACCATCGCTAACGCAATCCCTGTGTTACCGCTGGTGGCCTCAATTAGCGTGTCACCTGGGCTGATTTCACCACGCTTTTCAGCCTCAACAATCATCGACAAGGCCGGACGGTCTTTGACCGAGCCAGCTGGGTTGTTGCCTTCCATTTTCCCCAAAATGACATTGCCTCGGGCTTGGCCAAGTTCACCGGGCAGACGTTGCAACTTCACCAAGGGTGTTTGACCCACGGTTTGTTCGAGGCTGGGATAAGAATGAGTGGTTGTCATATGGGCTTCCGTGTCAGGCGTGTTGAGCCGAGAACTCAATTGGGCTCAGTTGATGTCATATTTTAAGGCAGGTGGATCACCGCTGGGGTAACACCCTCGCCGCTGGCAGTAGCGCGGCTAACTTTGGGGGCTGATCGATCGACTTGGGCCAAAGGCGGCGCGCAAGTGGCCTTCGCTGTGCCCGCGCACAAACCCGCTGTTTTAAGTTTCTCGATTCGTTTGGCTCCGATGCCAGACAGTCGCTCAGAGAGATGCTCCAAGGATTCATAGGGTCCTCTGGCTCGCTCAGCAACAATGCGTTGCGCGGTGATCGTCCCAATGCCTTTAACGGATTCCAGCGCCTGCACAGAGGCCACATTGACGTCGACTGAGCCAGCCTGCACTGACCCTGTCAGCACAAAGCCACAACACCCTACTTTTAAAATTGTTTTAAGCCTGACGACCATCGCATCAACTCCTTGACTCTGGACAAGAACAAAGTCTGACGCGCCTGATGACAGGAATCAATTGTGGCTTTACGCAAGCCACACGTTGAAATTGCTAAATTTAGCCCAGCGCCAGCTGCTGACGCACGTAATCAGCCACACCCGTTTGCACGTCTTTGAAGGGCTTGTCGTAGCCCACTTGCCTGAGCGCTGTCAGGTCAGCTTGGGTATAGCTTTGATAACGCCCTTTTAAATCCTCTGGGAAAGCCACGTAGCGTAGGCACCCTTCACTAACAAGTTCACTGATGGGGAGTGCCTTTTGTTGATGGCTTTCACGCAGCGTGTTGATCACCGCACAAGCGACATCGTTAAAAGGTTGGGCGCGACCAGTGCCGCAATTGAAGATGCCACTGGTGCCAGGGTTATCCCAAAAGTGCAGGTTTACCGAAACCACATCATCGACTGAAATAAAGTCGCGCATCTGGCCACCGTCACCATAACCATCCCAACCGCCAAACAGTTTGACGTGACCGTCATTTTTAAACTGATTCATATTGTGGAAAGCGACCGAAGCCATTCGCGCTTTGTGCTGCTCTTGCGGACCGTAAACGTTGAAATACCGAAGACCAACCACTTGGGCGGTCAATTGGTTTGTGCGTGCACGCACGACTTGGTCAAACAGGAACTTCGAGTAGCCATAAACGTTTAGAGGACGCTCATTGGCGAGCAACTCAGCGTAATCAGGGCCCGCACCATAGACAGCTGCCGAAGAGGCATAAATAAACGGCACACGATGCCGCTGGGCCCATTCAAACAGCTCTAAAGTGACGCGATAATTGTTATCCATCATGTATTGGCCATTGCGCTCAGTGGTGTCTGAACAAGCCCCTTGATGAAAAATCGCCTCTATTTTGAGAGCGGTGTCAGCCACGATCTGAGCGCGAAACGCGTCTTTATGCTGGTAATCAGCGATCTGACAACCCACCAAATTAACGAACTTGTCACCATCGGTTAGATCGTCTACCGCCAGTATTTCCACAACCCCACGGGCATTTAAGCCACGCACGATATTCGAACCAATGAAGCCAGCAGCGCCGGTGACCACAATCATGCCAATTCCTCCGCAGTGACAGTCGAAGTGCCTAATTTACCCACCACAATACCGCCCGCTTTATTGGCCCATTGCATGGCTTGCTCCCATGAGCCACCCGTGGCTTTGATGACCGCCAAGGTCGCCAACACCGTGTCTCCGGCACCTGAAACATCAAACACTTCTTGTGCTTGAGCGGCGACATCGTGGCGTGCGGCCTCAATAAATAGTGACATGCCTTGCTCTGATCGCGTCACCAGTAAGGCCTGCAAGGACAATTGCTTGCGCAAACTTTGGGCGCGTTTTTCCAGATCTGCTTCGTCAACCCAGTGACCCACTGCCAGTTGCATCTCAGCGCGGTTGGGGGTGACCAAGCTCGCGCCATGATAGCGGCTGTAGTCCGATCCTTTTGGATCTACCAACACGGGCACATCCAACGCCTTGGCTGCCTGAATCAGCTGCGCCACGTTTTCAAGGGCGCCTTTGGCATAGTCAGACAACACCAAAACGTCATGCGCTTGAATCAATGACAGCACGGCCTCATTGAGACGACTCACGCACTGAGCCGACGGTGTCTCCTCAAAATCAACCCGTACCATCTGCTGCTGGCGACCCAGCACACGCATTTTTAGGGTTGTGGGATGGTCACCGTCATCAATTAAGCAGGTTTCAATCCCGGCCTCAGTGAGCATGGCATGGACCTTTAAACCAGGTTCGTCCCGACCCACGATACCCGCTAGCGTGACGCGCGCGCCGAGTGCAGATGCATTGCGCGCGACGTTAGCAGCGCCCCCTAAGCGATCTTCTCGGCGCGCCACGCGCACCACTGGCACGGGGGCTTCGGGTGAAATACGTTCAACATCACCAAACCAATAGCGGTCAAGCATCAAATCGCCCACCACCAACACACGCACTCGCGCGACCGCTTCGAGCGGAAACTGATTCATTGCAACTCTTCCAAACGACGGGGAGGATACGTCTCCCAACCATGACAACCAGGGCACTGCCAATAAAACGCTTTGGCTTGAAACCCACACACTCGGCAGCCATAGCGCTCAAGTCGTTGGGTGTGGCGACCAATCAGTTTTTGCAGTAAGGCCGTGTTGATCGGTGCCAATGAAACCGAATCCTCAGTTTTGGCGCTCACACGCAAGGCATGCTCAAAACCCAACAGGCTCGGATTAACGGTCAACGCTTGCTCGGCAAACACCCAAGCGGCCTGGCTGCCCTCTTGACTGTTGATGAGTCTAAAGACGACATCAAACAAGTCCAAGCTGGGGTAGTGCTCATACTGGGTCTGCAGTAAGCGCAAAAGTGCGTTCGATTCGTCCGTCACCAAAAAGTTAGCCTGCAGCTCATCGGCAACCAAGCCCACATACTCAGGCGCGTCTGTCATGACCTGTCGCAAATGCTGTCGTTCAAGCGCCCCATTGCCTTCGCCCTGCGCAATGGCAGCAGCTAACATCAAAACTCGAGCGTGTGAGGCAGGCGTGCTGTCACCCGCAGCATCTAAGCTCTGGCGTGCCAAACCCAGTGCTGCTTTAGCCGCAGACACATCAGTGGGTTGTTGGGTCAAGTGTACTTGCGCCATTTCGCAGTGATAGTGCACCAGTTGCGCCACTGACTCGCCTGTTAACTTACCCAAGCGGGTCACGGCCTCAATGGCCCTTGGCCAGTCGTGTTCAGATTCGTAGATTCGAACCAAGGCGCGGCCAGATGATTCTTCGTAGCGGGTGTGGCTGAGTTCCTTATAGGCCAACTCAGCCCGATCCAACATCCCCGCTTTAAGATAGTCTTGCGCGATCTCGTGCAGTGCGTGTTCGCGCTCTCGTACGGGTAAGTCTGAGCGAGACAGCAGACTTTGATGGACACGAATAGCGCGCTCCATTTCGCCTCGACGACGAAACAGGCTACCAAGTGCAAAGTGCAACTCGGTGGTCTCAGGATCGAGCTTGGCAACCTCGATAAATGCATCAATCGCCCGATCGGGCTGTTCATTAAGAAGAAAGTTTAAGCCCTTGAAATATGAATCAGGTAAGGCCCGAGTTTCTGAGAGCATCTGCCGGAAATCGAACCGGGCGGCTACCCACCCCAGTCCAAACAACAGAGGAAACAAAATCAACCACCAGGATTCAAAATCCATAAAAACTCACCAGTCCCGTATTAAAGCGGTGTGCTGTCTATCGTGGTCGCAGCCGGTTTTGATTGGCTAACCAAAGACTGCACTTTATTGAGGTCTTTTTTGAGTCGGCCAGCCTCACGGCGGCCCCGCCACGTGCTTGGCAGCATGATGGCCACACCCAACAAACCACCCAATGCAAATGTCACGAGCATCACAACAATTAACGGCACATCGGACCACAGAATACCGTCAAAAAAGACAACCTCGACCGGTGTCGTGTTCTTGTAGGCAAACAACACCACAAACACAAAAACGACCAATTTGATAGCCCAAGCAAGATAACGCATGGCAAGTGCTCTCCATTGAGAGAAACAGATACATGGCGTCTTAATACGCCCCAATGCTTTCAATTGTAATCCAAGGGTTGCGTGAACTATCCACACACTTGATTCCAAACGCGTCGTTAGGCTCGCGGCTCAAACAATCGGGCCATCGAATCCACAATACTGACTGGTGCAGACCAGTTAAGAAGTGCTTTGGTCGCCGAAACATTCACCTGCAGGCTTTCTGTCAGCCGGTCGACGTAGACAGACTTTCCGACCAGACCGGCCAAACCGCGTAGAAAAGGCACCGGCACGTTGATGGTTCGCGCAGGCAGACGACCCGCTTGAGCAATCAAACGCACCAGCTCTAGTGTGCTCAGGTCATGATCGTCACTTACCAGAAAGGCTTGATTTGCCGCTGCTTTATGCCAGGTTGACAGCACAATCAGGTCAATGAGATTGTCTAGCCCAACCAAACTACGAACGTTTTGATCCATGGCGCCAACTGGTAGCGGTACTCCCTTGGCTAGCCAGCGCATCAGCAAGCCCAAATTACCACTGGCACCAGGACCATAAACCAAAGGCGGTCGGATGATCACCAGTTCTAAACCAGTTTCACTGGCGAGCTCACGCAGCCCGTTTTCTGCCAGATACTTTGAAACGGCGTAAGCGCCCAGGGGATTAAGCGTTTGGTTGGCCTCAAAAGGCTTGCCCAGCTCAGTGCGTTCACCATGCACTTTCACGGTGCTTAAGTAAACGAAGCGCTTAACCCCTGCCCGGACAGCGGCCCGCGCAAGAGCCATCGTGCCATCCACATTAATTTGGGTAAACAATGCCTCATCATGAGTGGCAGTCGTCATCACATGGACCCGAGCGGCCGTGTGCACCACCACGTCACAGCCCACCAAGGCTGCCGTCCAGTCTTGTTGAACACCCGAGGTCTGTAAGTCAGGTGCTAATCGCGCCGTCACATGCGCTAAGCGCCCCAAATGCGTGGCACTGCGTTCAGTACGCAAGGCGGCAACAACGGGTATTTTTTGCTCGGACAACCGAGCGCAAAGTGCAGACCCCACAAAACCGTTAGCGCCCGTGACAAAAATCATGACAGGCCTTGCGCGCAGTAAATACAACGGCCGGTAGCGCAACACAACGGGCTAGAGGGAAAAGGCGGTGGCCTTTGAGGCTTACTGGTCTTTAAGACCATCGACGCTTTCACGCAATGCCTTGCCTGCTTTGAAATGGGGAACAACCTTACCGGGCACCATGACTTTCTCGCCGGTCTTGGGATTACGTCCAATACGGGGTGCGCGCTGCGACAGCGCAAAACTACCGAAGCCACGTATCTCGATGCGATGACCATCAGCCAGTGATTGAATCATGGCATCAATAATGGTTTTAACAGCGATGTCAGCATCATTGGCGACAAGCTGTGGGTAGCTTGCCGCCAATGCCGCGATTAGTTCTGACTTAGTCACAACGCACAGGATCCCAAGTCAATTTACTCGTCATCTTTGGCTTGTTCCAACTTGGCTTTCAACAACGCGCCAAGGTTGGTCGTGCCAGTGCTAGCACCGACTTCAGACATACGCTGCAAGGTATCAGCAGTGTCAGCGTTGTCACGGGCCTTGATTGAAAGCTGGATCGAACGCGTCTTTCTGTCAACGTTCACGATCATGGCTTCAATCTCTTCGCCTTCTTTCATCAACGTTGTCGCATCATCGACACGACCTGATGACATTTCGGAAGCACGCAGATAACCCTCGACTTCCAGAGACAACGTCACCACAGCACCTTTGGCGTCGACTGTCTTAACTGTGCCTTGAACAACAGCACCTTTGTCATGGGTGGACACGAAGTTATTGAATGGATCACCTTCGAGTTGCTTCACGCCCAGCGAAATACGCTCTTTATCAGTGTCAATGGCCAGCACCACGGCTTGAAGTTCATCACCCTTTTTGAAGTTGCGTACCGCTTCTTCGCCTGTCTCAGCCCATGACAAATCAGACAAGTGCACCAAACCATCGATGCCGCCTGGCAAGCCAACAAACACGCCAAAGTCAGTGATTGACTTGATGGCGCCACTGACCTTGTCACCACGCTTGAAGTTTGTTGCAAACTCTTCCCATGGGTTCTGACGGCACTGCTTCATACCCAACGAAATCCGGCGACGGTCTTCGTCAATCTCAAGGACCATGACTTCAACTTCTTCACCAAGCGTCACAACTTTGCGTGGATCAACATTCTTGTTGGTCCAATCCATTTCAGAAACGTGAACCAAGCCTTCGATGCCCGCTTCGACCTCAACAAATGAACCGTAGTCGGTCAAGTTTGTCACTTTGCCGAACAAACGGGTGCCTTGCGGATAGCGACGAGCCAAACCAACCCATGGGTCTTCGCCAAGTTGCTTCACGCCCAAAGACACACGGCTCTTCTCTTGGTCAAACTTCAAAACTTTTGCTTCGATTTCTTGACCAACCGCTAACACTTCTGATGGGTGACGAACGCGACGCCATGCCATATCGGTAATGTGTAGCAAACCATCAATGCCACCGAGGTCAACAAACGCACCGTAATCGGTGATGTTCTTGACAACGCCTTTAATAATGGCGCCTTCTTTAAGGTTTTCAAGCAACTTCTGACGCTCTTCACCCATGCTGACTTCAAGCACAGCGCGGCGCGACACAACCACGTTGTTGCGCTTGCGATCAAGCTTAATGACTTTAAAATCAAGCGTTTTGCCTTCGTATGGTGTGGTATCTTTAACCGGACGCACATCAACCAATGAACCCGGCAAGAAGGCACGAATGCCATTGGTCATGACAGTCAGGCCGCCTTTGACTTTTCCGGTAATCGTACCGACGACCAACTCATTGCTTTCCAATGCTTTTTCTAATGACAGCCAAGCTGAAAGGCGTTTGGCACGGTCACGCGACAAGATGGTGTCGCCGTAACCATTTTCGAGCGAGTCGATGGCCACTGACACGAAGTCACCGGGTTCAACTTCAAGCTCGCCTTGGTCGTTTAGAAACTCTTCGACCGGAATCAGGGCTTCGGACTTCAGGCCGGCGTTCACCACCACAAAATTGTGATCGATCCGCACAACTTCGGCTGAAATCACTTCGCCGGATTTCATATCCTGTTTTTTGATACTTTCAGCAAACAGGTCGGCGAAACTGACGTCGCCTATTAAGAGCGCATTGGGGGATTCTATTGACATGTAAAAAGTTTCCAGGGGATCGGCTGATCCAGGTTCTCGCCCGAAATACCCGGGCGGTGTTAAGTAAAGTCACCAAATGTTCAATCTTCAAAAACAACATTCAGTGAACGCTGACATCAAACCAAACTTAATTCACCAACGCGATTTTTAATGCAATTGAAGCTCTCAATGACCATAAAAGTAGCCATTAATGACAAGAACTCACGCGTCATGATCTATAAAATTTGGCTAGCCTGTAAGATTAGCACAAAAAAACCCTGCCTCATCAAGTGTTTAGCTCAAAAGTGGCAATAAAGAATAGTGCGCCCGCTTAATTGGCCAAGCATCAGGTTCAGACCAAGGCTTTGCGAGCTGCCACCATATAGTTAACGCTGGTGTCCCGGCCCAGTTTGTAGGTCTTAGAAAATGGGTTGTATGTCATGCCTTTAATTGCCACGATTTCCAAGCGCGCCGCTCGGCAGGCTTCAGCCAATTCGCTTGGTTTAATAAAGGACTCCCACTGGTGAGTACCCTTGGGCAAGAGCTTTAAAACATACTCAGCACCGATAATGGCAAAAAGATACGACTTTGGATTGCGATTCAAAGTTGAAAAAAACAACCAACCACCTGGCTTCACCAGTTCTGAGCATGCTTGAACAACAGAAGCTGGGTTTGGCACATGCTCAAGCATCTCCATGCAAGCCACAACGTCGAAGTGCTCACTTTGTTCAACAGCCAGTTCTTCGGCACTGATTTTGCGATAGTTAACTCGGACGCCAGACTCCAGACTGTGTAATTTAGCGACAGTGAGTGACTTGTCAGCCAAATCGATACCCGTGACATCAGCACCACCAAGGGCCATTGCTTCAGCCAAAATGCCACCACCACAACCCACATCAAGGATTCGCTTGCCATTTAGGGCAACCGACGCATCTGCGGGATTAATTAAAGATTTGATCCATTCCAAGCGCAAGGGATTGATGACATGCAGTGGCTTGAACTCGCTAGTGGGATCCCACCAGCGTGATGCCAAGGCACTGAATTTTTCAATTTCCGCAGGGTCGACGTTTTGAATAGGTTCAGCCGTTTGGTCAGTTTCTTTGTGAGCCATGATTCCTACCCTTTTGATAAGTCATGATTGTCTCAGATCATCGCTTAAACGGATCAAAAACCCCAAGCCAACATTAAAAAAGCCTCCCGAAGGAGGCTCTTTTAAATCGAATAAACCGAATTACTTGCGGCTACCGACGATCTCGACTTCAACCCGACGGTTCTTCGAGCGACCTTCGGCCGTTGCGTTCGAAGCGATTGGATCAGCCTTACCCTTGCCTTCCGTGTAGATGCGGTTGGCATCAACACCCTTGGAAACCAAGTATGCCTTAACAGCGCTAGCGCGGCGATCAGACAAACCGAGGTTGTACTGAACCGAACCGATTGCATCGGTATAACCAACAGCAATCACTGTTTCAAGAGCAATTGAATTCACTTGCTGGGCGACTTGGTCAAGCAACTGGCGGCCTTCAGGCTTCAAGTTGGATTTGTCAAAGTCAAAGAATGTGTCAGCGTTAAACACAACTTTATCGGCCACAGGCGCTGATTTCTTCTGGGCTACGCAAGCTGGGTCAGCCGTTGCAGGTGTCCAAAAGTTATCTTGCCAGCATAGGCCAGAGTTGCTGCGCCATACATCACCAAAATTGTTGCGCCAGTTGTCGTTTGACTGTGCAGTTGCCGCACCAGATGCTGTCACGGCGGCAATGGCCAAAGCCAGAGCGATTTTTGAGGGCTTGTTCATATTTCTCCTCGTTGAGGTTGTAGCTGAAAATTGTCTCGCAGCGAACCCCCGCCGTAAATCAAAAAACGGGGCCATGATAACAACGCTAAGAGCAGATTAAAAAGACTTACACACTGGTTTTCCTGCGTGTTGAATTGAATCTTAAGGCATTTCCATCAATTTGCTAGCCTCAACACGCATTTGACGTATTGTATAGACGCATTTTTACGGAATCGAGCCTTTTCTTGTTGGGTTTTGACAACACTTGACGCCTCAAATGAAAGCGCAATCAAAAAAAACTTATTTCAGCGGGAACTTTTTGTCGCCCAAAACGAAGCAAAACTTCACAGAAAGCGATCGATTGACCGACCCCTCAAAAGTCTTCTTTAGATCCCAAGGCACATGGTATTTCGCTCTAGCGTGTAGAATGTAACGTTTGTTTCACGTCCCGCTCGGCGCGTGGTCGCCCCGGTCTGCTAATCCTCGATTTTGGTTGCGCCCTATATGGATTCCTTCGCCAAGGAAACACTCCCGATATCTTTAGAAGACGAGATGCGTCGAAGCTACCTCGATTACGCCATGAGCGTGATCGTCGGTAGAGCACTTCCCGACGTACGTGATGGTCTAAAACCTGTGCATCGGCGAGTGTTATTCGCCATGCATGAGTTAAACAATGACTGGAACCGAGCTTACAAAAAGTCTGCTCGAATCGTCGGTGACGTCATCGGTAAATATCACCCTCATGGTGACCAAGCGGTCTACGACACCATCGTTCGCATGGCCCAAGACTTCTCCCTGAGATATATGCTTGTTGATGGCCAAGGTAACTTTGGTTCAATTGACGGTGACAGCGCAGCTGCCATGCGATACACCGAAATTCGCCTGTCAAAAATTGCGCATGAACTGTTGGCTGATATTGACCAAGAAACGGTTGATTTCGGTCCCAACTACGACGGCAGTGAACACGAGCCACTACTTTTGCCCTCACGATTACCTAACTTGTTGGTAAACGGCAGCTCTGGTATTGCCGTGGGTATGGCGACCAATATCCCACCTCACAACTTGGCCGAGGTCATTGATGGCTGCATGCACGCGTTGCGCAACCCCGATTGCTCGATAGACGAATTAATGGCGCTTATTAAGGCCCCCGACTTCCCCACCGGCGGCATTATCTACGGCATGACTGGCGTTCGCGAAGGCTACCGAACCGGTCGTGGTCGGGTCATCATGCGCGCCAAGACGCACTTTGAAGACATGGAAAAAGGCAACCGCCAATCGATCGTGGTCGATGAGCTGCCTTACCAGGTTAATAAAAAGACCTTGCAAGAGCGCATGGCAGAGCTGGTCAACGAAAAGAAAATCGAAGGCATTTCTGATATCCGTGATGAATCAGATAAAGACGGCATGCGTTTGGTGATTGAACTCAAGCGTGGCGAAGTGCCTGAAGTCGTGCTCAATAACCTGTACAAAAACACGCAGTTGCAAGACACTTTTGGCATGAACTTGGTGGCCTTGGTTGATGGTCAGCCACGCTTGCTAAACCTCAAACAAATGGTGGAGTATTTCTTATTCCACCGCCGTGAGGTTGTCACACGACGCACGGTGTTTCAGTTGCGCAAGGCGCGCGAGCGCGGTCACGTCTTAGAGGGCTTGGCCGTTGCGCTTGCGAATATCGACGAATTCATCACCATCATTAAGGCAGCCCCAACACCGCCTGTGGCGCGCCAAGCTTTGATGGCACAGCTTTGGGACTCTTCAGTGGTGCGAGACATGCTCTCGCGTGCCGACGGCGAAACAGCCGGTGGCCGAGCCGCCTACCGGCCCGAGTCGCTATCACCAAACTTTGGTCTGCAGGCTGAGGGCCTCTATCGCTTAAGCGACGTTCAGGCTCAAGAAATTTTGAACATGCGCTTGCAGCGTTTGACAGGCCTCGAGCAAGACAAAATTGTTAACGAATACAAGTCAGTCATGGACACCATTTCCGACTTGCTCGACATACTTGCCCGACCTGAGCGCATCACCACTATCATTTCCGAAGAGCTTGAGGCGATTCGGGTTGAGTTTTCGACCAACACCAAGGATGCGCGTCGTTCAAGCATCGAGCACAATGCGACTGAGCTCTACACTGAAGACCTCATTACCCCAACCGATATGGTGGTGACGCTATCGCACACCGGTTACATCAAGAGCCAACCACTTTCTGAATATCGATCCCAGCGACGTGGTGGTCGAGGCAAGCAAGCCACGGCGACCAAAGAAGACGACTGGGTCGATCAGCTTTTTATAGCGAATACGCACGATTATCTGCTGTTCTTCTCCGACCGCGGCCGCCTTTACTGGCTCAAAGTCTGGGAGGTGCCACAAGGCACTCGAACGTCCCGCGGACGGCCGATTGTCAATATGTTTCCCTTGGTTGATGGTGAAAAGATTACTGTCATTCTGCCAGTTAAGGCATTTAGCGATGATCAAACCGTTTTCATGGCGACCTCTCGCGGGACGGTTAAAAAGACCCCACTGTCTGACTTTGCCAACCCTCGCAAAGCCGGCATCATCGCTGTCAGTCTAGATGAAGGCGACTATCTCATTGGCGCTGAACTAACAGACGGTCAACATGACGTCATGCTGTTCTCAAATTCGGGTAAAGCGGTTCGTTTTCAAGAAAATGATGTTCGCCCAATGGGCCGCAACGCCCGTGGTGTTCGCGGCATGTCACTGGAGCCAACCCAAGAAGTCATTGCCATGTTGGTGGCCCATGATGAGTCCAAGTCGGTGCTAACAGCCACTGAAAATGGTTTTGGCAAGCGCACACCGATTGGCGAGTACACCCGCCATGGTCGTGGCACCAAAGGCATGATTGCGATCCAAACCTCTGAGCGAAACGGCAAGGTCGTTAGCGCTGTTTTGGTGAGTGAAGCCGACGAAATCATGTTAATCACCACTGGTGGGGTGCTGGTTCGCACGCGTGTTGACGAGATTCGTGAAATGGGTCGGGCCACACAAGGCGTCACCTTGATCAGCGTTGATGATGGCAGCCGCTTGTCGGGTGTGCGTCGCGTGGTTGAGCGCGATGCTGACACCCATGGCGAAGAGGCACTCGACGATTTAGAGACACCACAAGCACCTGAAACCCCTGATGCGGCTGGCCACACGGCACCCGAAGTCGGTGACGGTGAGTCATGATCGCGCGCCCGTGGAACTTCTCAGCGGGTCCTTCGGTACTGCCTGAAGCGGTACTGACCCAAGCCGCCCAAGAGATGCTTGACTGGCATGGCAGTGGCATGTCGGTTATGGAAATGAGCCACCGCGGCTCGGAGTTCACTCAAATCTGCGACGAAGCGGAAGCTGACTTGCGTGAACTGCTGGGTGTCGGTGACGATTACGCGGTGCTTTTTATGC
>Ga0209390_10003204_pt1 | contig 26942 bp, 22 predicted proteins | sample BON01_FD_187212 | JGI IMG/M metagenome (GOLD analysis project Ga0209390, IMG submission 187212) | Freshwater microbial communities from Lake Bonney liftoff mats and glacier meltwater in Antarctica - BON-01 (SPAdes) (version 2) | ecosystem: Environmental > Aquatic > Freshwater > Ice > Glacier...
GCCAAAGCTATACCATCCAGGGTGAAACGCTTGAAATCAACTGCGGCGATGCGGGGAGGCTTATTTTTCGCCAAAACTGGAAAAAACGGAACTGAATATGGCTAAAATCCTGCTAAACCTCTGCGTCTCACTCGATGGTTTCATCGAAGGCTCAAACGGTGAATACGATTGGTGCTTTACGGATCAAGATTATGGCATGACAGCTTTTTTACGCTTCTTCAAACAACACATCCATTGTCAGTGCCTGGTCAATTAGCCCAAGACTATTTTCATTGGAATGAATTGGAAAGGTCGTCAGAAGCGTCGCAAAAACCTGCTTTTTTGTATTGGTATGCGCTTTAAAAGCAGCAATCTTTGCCCGAATCTCGCGCGCAAACGCTTGCGTGGGCGTAAATTCCGTGTTGTAGAACTTCATCTCACAGAGGTTAATGGTATGGTCGTTTCTATCGATCAATAAGTCTATCTGAACACCTGGTTGATTGGCATCTCCTTTTGCGTAAAATGCAGAAGATTCGGTATAAACGCCTGCAATACCCAGTGCTTTTTTGATCTGCGCAACGTGTTTGAGGGCAATGTTTTCAAAAGCATACCCGCTCCAACTTTTCCATGCCTGTGTCTGACTGAGCTTTTGCCAAGCCCCCTTTCCTTCCCCGCGGATATCCTCAATAAATTGGAGGTAGAACAAGGAGTATTCATCCGTCAAACGATAACGCATCTCCTTTTTCTTTTTCCCAAATGAATAATACATGGATACAAAACCTGAGCTGACTAGTTCCTCAAGGGCTCGACTGGTACTTCCGCCATTGGTCAGTTTGGCTTTATCAATTATTTCACTTCTCGTTAAACCCTGCCAGGTTTGGGCTAAGGATTGAACAATACTGATGTGTACTGCTGCATTTTCGAACAGTGCCGGATAAAGCATCATAAATTCGTCACGCAACAAGCCATTGGGTGAAAAACAAAGTTCATCAATGATTTGAGCAGCACTTTTTCCGCGTTCAACTTCTTTCAAATAATGGGGAACACCGCCAAAAGCCATGTACAATTGAATAAGCTGGTACCGATCGAAAGTGATACCACGGCTTTGAAAAAACTGTTCTGTTTCGGCTAAATTAAATGGTTGCAGAAAAATACGCCGCGTAATTCGGTTGTGAAGGCCCCCACGATCCCGAACCACGTTGGCAATCATCCAAGAGGCGGCAGAACCACAGATCACCACCACAATGTTTTTTTGCGATGCCCAACTGTTCCAAAACCAGCCCAGCCATTTGAGAAAATCAGATTTCCGCGTTGCCAGCCAAGGTAATTCATCCAAAAAAACGACCATCCGCTCCGGTTTTTCAATGCTTTCCAAATAAGTAACCAGCATCTGAAAAGCACCCATCCAATTCGAAGGCCGCTGAAATGGTAGAATGGGCTGGGCATAAGCATTCAGTTTGGTTGTAAAGTTGTCGAGCTGCTGGCGCATCGTGGCATTTTGGATGCCGGTAATTTCAAAATCCAGGTGCTTTTCGTATACCGATCGCACCAGAAAGGTCTTTCCAACGCGTCTTCTGCCAATAACAGCCACCATTTCGGCTTCATTGGAGTTGAATGCTTTGTGCAGGATGGCTTGTTCTTCTTTGCGGCCGATGAATGTTGGGTTTCCCATATTGCCTAAATCATGGTGAGATTGAAAGATCTAGCTGGATATAAAAAATTATATCGGGCTAAAACTGCACAAAAATAATAGATTTAGCTGGATATAAAAAGCTATACCGGGCTAAATCTGTACAAAAATAATAATTTTAGCCCGATATAAGAAATCATAGCTGGCTAAAACTAGGAAGAAAGAAAGGATTTAGCCCGGTATAAGAAAATTTGAAGGGTAAAACTGCATTAAAGATGCTTGAGGCATTTCTAAGCAAACATAATTGATCCCGAATTCTCAGGAACTGCCCATTTTGTCAGAAAAAGCATTTAGGGGAGGCGCAGCATCGCTCTTTACTTATTCGTCGGACCACGAAAAGTGGTCAGACGAGGGCCATTTGGTCTGACGAATTTTCTTCGTCCGACCAATAACCAGAAACAAACACCTAAGACGATAACGGGTCAATTTTCGCACACAAGTGTCCGATTTCGAACACGATCTCAAAAAAAAACCGTTGATTTGCAATCAATTAGCACCGGGCATTGTCTTTGCCCTCTACTAAGCTATCATGCAGATGAACGAAGCAAAAATCCTCATTGTCGACGACAACCCTGGCGTACTCAGCGCGGGAAAACTGCTGCTAAAACGGCACTTCGCCGCTGTGGAAACCTCCCGCGATCCCGCAGAAATACCCGCCCTGCTCGCTGCCCAGAAATTCGAGGTCATCATGCTCGACATGAATTTCGGGAAAAGTAACCGCCACTCGGGGCAGGAAGGACTCGACTGGTTGGAACGCATCCTGCAAATTGACCCGAACGCCGTCGTGGTGCTTATCACCGCGTTTGGCGACGTTGAATTGGCCGTGCAAGCCATCAAAAACGGCGCGACCGACTTCGTGCTCAAGCCCTGGGACAACGAAAAATTGCTGGGCACCCTGCACGCCGCCATGCGCCTAAGCTCCAGCATTGAACAAAACGACCGACTCATTTCCCGACAATCCGGTGCCAACCTGGCCGCCGCCCGCGACATGCCCCAAATCATTTACCGCAGCGAAGCCATGGAAACGGTGATGCAAACCGTCAGCCGCATCGCGGATACCGATGCCAACGTGCTGCTGCTCGGCGAAAACGGAACCGGCAAAGACCTCGTAGCACAAGCCATTCACGCACAAAGCACCCGCGCACAGGGGAATTTTGTAAAAGTCGACCTGGGCGCCATCACGGAAACCCTGTTTGAAAGTGAGCTGTTCGGCCACGTAAAAGGTGCCTTCACCGATGCGCGCGACGACCGTCCGGGCCGTTTTGAAGCTGCCGATGGCGGCACCATTTTTTTGGATGAAATCGCCAACCTGCCCCTGGCACAACAATCCAAACTGCTCACCGTATTGCAGGAAAAAGCCATTACCCGCGTGGGTTCCAACCGCAGTCGATCCGTGAATGTGCGCGTGGTGGCCGCCACCAACCAAGACTTGTATGCCTCAGTGGGCAACCGCGATTTCCGGCAAGACCTGCTTTACCGCATCAATACCATTGAAATTCAGTTGCCGCCGCTGCGCGAGCGCGTGGACGACATTGAACCATTAGCCCTGCACTTTTTGCAACAGTTTTCCCAAAAATACAAGCGCACCTCCAATGGCATGAGTGCTGCGCTGCTGAAAGAAATGATGCGCTACGCCTGGCCCGGTAACATCCGCGAATTGCAACACGCTGTGGAGCGGGCAGTTATCATGTCCAAAACGGAAAAATTGCAGGTGGAAGATTTCTTTTTCCGCGATGCAAGAAATGCCCAAACGGGCAATGATTTACCCACTATGAACCTGGACGACATGGAAAAGCAATTGATCGTGAAAGCTTTGGAAAAATACCATGGTAACATCACGGAAGCGGCGCAGGAATTGGGGCTTACACGGGCTTCACTGTATCGTCGGTTGGAAAAATACCAGTTGTAACCCTCCCCTTACCCTGAGTTGTCCCGCTGTAAGCATCCGTCCACGTATAAAGGGGAAAAGCAAAGCTGGATGTTGCGGTATTCGTACATTCAGCGCACTTTACGTGGACGGATGCTTACAGCAAGACAACTCAGGGTAAAGCGGCGGGCTAAGGTGAAGGCGGCTGGATCGTTACGATAAAAAAACTACTCCGTGTCAAAATTCAGCTCCGGATGCTGGGCCGAAAGTTTTTTGGGTGCCACGAAACACCAGGCGCTCTGAATGGCATCCTGGCACAGTTCCCACGCCGCTTTTGTGCGGTCAATATTCGTCCAACCGTACTTTCCCCATTTGTTGGGAACTGGAAAAATGGCACCTTTGCTGATGACCGTGAAAACATCCTGGTTTTCGGGTGAAAAAATAAAAAAAGATCATGACCTTTTCTTCAAAACTCATAGAAAAAGCAGTGGAGGCATTCGCTTCCCTGCCCGGCATTGGACGAAAAACGGCGCTGCGCCTGGTGCTGCACCTGTTGAAGCAGGACAAAATGACCACCGAGCAGTTCACAACCGCCTTGTCGGCCATGCGCGAAGGCATTCGGGAATGCATCACTTGCCACAATTTTTCCGATGCCGAGCAATGCCAAATTTGTAGCGACCCGCGCCGCGACCGCAGTCTGGTATGTGTCGTAGAGAATGTGCGCGACCTGATGGCCATTGAAGAAACATCTCAATACCGCGGCTTGTACCACGTACTGGGCGGCATCATTTCCCCCATCGAAGGCATTGGACCGAGTGACCTCAACATCGAATCCCTGGCAGAACGCGCCCGAGCGGGCGACATCCGGGAAGCCATCATGGCCATCAGCCCTACCATTGAAGGAGAGACTACTATTTATTATTTAAGTAAAAAGTTACAGCCGTTGGGCGTGCAGGTGAGCGCTATTGCCCGCGGGGTATCTTTTGGTGGCGACTTGGAGTATGCGGATGAGGTGACGCTGGGGCGGAGTATTGTGGCAAGGATGCCTTACGAGATAAAATAAGGGGTTTCAGGTTTCAAGGTTTCTGGTTTCTGGTTGGCGTTGCTCTGGGCATTGTGGGGTAAGGAAAGCGGTTTCAAGGTTTCAGGTTCGCGTTGCGCTTGGCTTTTGAACTAAGGGTTTCAAGGTTACAGGTTGGCGTTGTGGTTGGTATTGCGGGGGAGGGTTTTAGGGTGTTGTGCGGCATGGGCAGTAGCAGGCTCAATAGCCTAACAAATTCAATTTATTAATTTGGTGCTTACTAAATATTATAAACCAATTTCAACGTATCGTTAATTCTGTCGGTAAGCAGCTCTACGAGTTCTTCATCCATAAATTCATACTCGTCTGGAATGTTAAGAATTTCAATTGTAGGCAATTCTAAGTGCCTATAAAGCTCCCAAATTTTTGCTCGTTGCTCCGTTTCCATTACAAAAACCAAATCAGCCCAGTTTAAATCATTTTCAGAGATTTTCCTGTTGCTTTTTGGACTTAAGCCTACTGAACGAATATTAAATCGGTCGTCATTCTTAAAAATGTATTCCGCAGTTCTGCTACGCTTTTTATTGCGTCCACAAACTACTAATATGTTGGGGCGTTCTGTCATTATGTCTTATCAGAAAAATGTAGTGAACCAAAATATTTGAGATATTCCGAAGGTTTTTAACCGACACACTGAATTGTCCGCTAAAACTACCTTTTCTAACTGTAGATGTTGAAGTCTTAACCTGAACTCTTCTCAATGTGCCATTGTCATCTTGCACAACAAAAATATCATCTCCTACGTCAATCTCAGGAATAGCGACATTCCAACCGAGCATTAAAAACTCGGACATTACATTTAGATGTCCAGCCTTGCCTAAATATTGATTAAACTTTTTCGTCACGAGGTGTTACTTTGTGTAAAACATTTCCAGTTTGAGTGTCAATAAATAAAATTTCACCTAACTGATTTAAATCACGCTCATTCTCCATGCCTAATAAGGCAGGATAAATATGACTTTCAAGCTTGCCAACGTATATTTCAAAGTCACTTTTTGTGTCATACCCAAAAAAAAAATTGTTAGCTGGATGAGCGTTCGGAAAAAGCTTTTTAATAAACTCACGAATGGTCGGGGTGATACTAAATGAGTATCCATCCATTTGTTTATTTACATTTATTTTAATTGCGCTCATTGTCAAAATTGTTATGTGTCAAAGATAAGAAATTATAATTGGAACGAGGTTTCGATGGCATTACAGGCAACGCGTAAAAATACGTGCTTTCCGTACCCCCGCACTTAAGTACGCCAAACCTTCAAATCGCGCATAAATTCAGAAAAAATATTTCTAAAAACTTGATAATAAGCCATTTAAAACCATACCCCATACATCAACACACCCAAAACAATACAAAACACGTACCCCAAAGTGCAAAGCCCCTATTCTGAAACAATACAAAACCCCTTCTGCCCCCTCCCCGCCTTCCTCTCCAGCCAAAAAGGCCATCGCCAAGAATTTGCTCTTAGCGCAATTTCATTCCCAAGACACTCAATACCACCAACATTGCCTCCGCGCTGCTCTCTCCATTTTTGGCAAAAAATAAGGGCTGGCACAGGTTTTTACTAACCAATTGGAATCTCAGCCCAAACTCGAAGCACAACCAGAAACCTGAAACCCTTGAAACCTGAAACCTTGAAACCATGAAACCTTTAAAATTAAATAGCATGAAACGGACACTCTTGCTCTTACTCTTGTCCCTCACCTGCATCAATCAGGCCGCAGCACAATATTTCGGACGCAATAAACCCCGCTACCACCAGGAAAAATTCAAGGTGACCGAAACGGAGCACTTTGTCATCTACGACTACCTCGATAACCCGGATAAACTCAAAGAACTCGCCGCAGCGGCTGAAGTATGGTACTCCATGCACCAGGACGTACTGCGCGACACTTTTACCGAGAAAAACCCCATCATCATTTACAACGACCACGCGGGTTTCCAGCAGACCAACGTGATTCGCGGTCATGTCAGCGTCGGCACGGGCGGCGTGACGGAGGGCTTGCGCAACCGCGTTGTCTTCCCCGTCGCCGTCAGCAACCAACAGACCCACCACGTGCTGGGTCACGAATTGGTGCACGCATTCCAATACCACATGGTCATCAACGGCGACTCCACCAGCATCCGCAACCTCGCCAACACTCCCCTGTGGATGGTGGAAGGGCTGGCCGAATACCTCAGCATTGGCCGAATAGATGCCCATACAGCCCTTTGGATGCGTGATGCCGTGCAAAGCGACGACATTCCCCGCATCAAAGACCTCGACAATTTCAAATACTTCCCCTACCGCTGGGGGCAGGCGTTTTGGGCTTACGTAACCGGGGTTTATGGCGACGAGGCAATAAAACCTCTGTTTATGAACACCGCAAAATACGGGCTGAATATAGCAGTACCCATGACCCTGGGCACCACCGTGGATTCCTTATCGGAGAACTGGCGGACAAGCCTGAAAAACCACTACGGGCAATGGGTGACGAAGGGTAAAAAAGAAGATTTGCCCGGTAAAAAACTGATCGACGACAAGAACGCCGGCACCATGAACATCAGTCCGGTACTGAGCCCCAACGGCAAGTACGTCATTTTTCTTTCGGAGAAAAACCTGTTCACCACCGACCTGTTCCTCGCCGATGCCCGGACGGGAAAAATTGTCAAAAAAGTATCCAGCACTGTCTCTGATGGTCATATCGACCAGTTTAACGCCATTGAAAGCGCGGGCACCTGGAGTCCCGACAGCAAGCGTTTTGCCTTTGATGTGTATGAAAAAGGCAGGAGCGTATTGGTCATAAAAGATATTTTCAAGGGAAAGAAAACGCAGAAGGTAATTATTCCAGGCGTTACCTCCTTCAGCAACCCCGCCTGGAGTCCTGACGGAAAAAGCATCGTTGTGAGCGGCCAAACCAATGGCCAAACGGACCTCTGGGAATACAATTTCAAAAGCAAAAAAGCCAAGCGCCTCACCAACGACATGTATGCCGAAATGCTGCCCACCTGGAGTGCCGATGGCCAAAAGATCGCCTTTTCTACAGACGAGCTGAGCATGAAACGCGGCCGCAGCAACGGTGCCTGGCAGATGAACCTTGCCACCTACGAAATGGTAAACAGCGCTACCGAGCACATCGACGTATTTCCCGGTGCCGACAACATGAACCCGCAATTCGACAAGGAAGGCAACCTGATTTTCCTGAGCAACCGCGATGGTTTCCGCAACCTCTATCGCTACGATGTAGCATCGAAAAAAGTGTTCCAATGGACCAAAATCGCGACAGGCATCACGGGTATTACCCCGTATGCCCCCGCGATTACGGTAGCCGAAGATCGCGACCGAATCCTATACACCCACTACTCGAATCACGCTTATGTGATACACCAGGCGCAGCTTGAAGATTTCACCCCGGTAGAAGTCGACCCAAGTTCGGTGGATATGGTGCCCGCTTCTTTGCCGCCTTTCAACCCCAAACAGCGCGACATTGTGAATACCAACCTGCGTTTGCTGGACAATAATTTCAAACCAACCGTTGATACTATTGCCATGCAAGCCAAGAAGTTCAAGCCAAAATTCAAGCTGGAATACCTGGGCGGCAGCACGGGCGTGGGTGTGAATACGGGCAACAGCAGCTTTGGCACGCAGACAGGCCTGGCTGGCGGCGTTGACATACTTTTTGGCGATATTTTGGGCAACAATCAAATCTATGCCGGCCTTTCCCTCAATGGCGAAGTGACCAATGCCGCGGGCCAAATGTCATACATCAACAGCAAAAACCGCATCAACTGGGGCGTTAGCCTCTCCCACATCCCCTATATTTCTGGTGGTGCTTACTATCAGGATCCAAATTCCTACAATGGGATTATTGACACTCAATACTATAAAAACGGTCAGGCGTTTCTAGGATGGCAGGATGTGCAGGTGTTGGAGCGTATTTTCCAGGAAAGGGTGGGTGTATTTGCCGCTTATCCGTTCTCAACCACCACGCGGGTGGAAGTGGGTACTGCCTTTGAATACTACAAGCAGCGGCAGGACGCCTACTACTACAACTATGTTTTTAACGCTGCCGGTGCGTACCTCGGACGCAACGACGAGCGGGAAAAACTTCCTGGCGGTGCCAAACTCAACCTGACCAACATCAGTGCCGCCTACGTGGGCGACAACTCTTATTTTGGGCTCACCGCGCCCTTGCAAGGCTATCGCTATCGATTGGGCGTGGAGCAGTATTTTGGGGACTTCAGCTTCACCACCTTGTTGGCCGATGGGCGGAAATATTTTTACAAAAAACCCGTCACGCTTGCCGTGCGCGGCATGGCCTATGGCCGTGTGGGTGGTAATTCCAGCGAGGTGTTCCCGCTGTATGCCGCCAATTCCTACTTTGTGCGCGGCTACACGCGTGAAATTTTCAACGGCGACACCACGGGATTAATCGACAAAGTGGCGGGCAGTAAAATGGTGATTGCGAACGCAGAAATAAGGATTCCTTTCACCGGGCCACGGCGGCTTGCCCTGATCCGCTCCAATTTCCTGATCACCGACCTGAACTTTTTCTTCGACGCGGGACTGGCGTTTTATGACAAAACTTCCTTTCAAAAAGAAGACCCAACGCCATTTGACGGGCGGGACCACTACATACACAAGCCCATCTTGTCTACCGGGGTTTCGTTGCGGGTGAATCTGTTCAATTACCTGGTGGTGGAGCCTTATTTTGCTTTTCCGATTTCGGCACCTGTGGGGACGCGGAAATGGGTATTTGGGTTGAATTTTGTGCCGGGGTGGTAGGCCACGTCTCCTTTTTCACCACCTCATCCAAATACTGCTCCTTCAAATATTCATAAAACGAATGCTTGGTCGCCAAGGGCGGAATCAAATTGGCCAGCAATGCCGTCAGCATCAAATGAAAGATGATGTTGTGGCTATTTGTCATTTCAATCACCAAGATAGAGGACGTAAATGGGCTTCGGGTAATGCCCGTTAGAAACCCCACCATGCCACAAAGTACGATCAGGTTGGTTTCATTTTCGCATCAATACTAGTTTTTGAAAATCTGCCCCCGCCCCATCGACAGCCAATCTGCAAAAGTACAACCCATTTGGCAGCTCCTGCCCCTGGTCGCCTTGCGCATTCCAGGTTAAGCTATCGTTTCCGGGCATTTGGGCCTGTTCCGTCAACGTACGTACCAAAACGCCCAGTTGATTAAAAATCAGCACTTTCACTTGCCCGGCAATGGCGGTTTCGTACCGAATAGTCGTTTCCGCACTGAAAGGATTGGGGGTTGGGGGTAGCAGCTTGCCAATGCCCGGTTTTTGAGGTTCTTGAGTCTTTGTATTCAGCAGTGAAATATGCGCATAATACACGTCCTGCTCCCCATTAAAAGTAGCCGCCCAAGCCAGGTGCGCGCCATTGTTGTCAGAAATCATGTGGTAGTAATCGCCAATTTTTTGCTGCACTGGCCAGCCAAGCAACGGATCAAAAGCATCCGACAGGCGCACATTGGGCGACCAACTAACACCGCCATCTAAAGAATTAGCATAGTACAAGGAAGATAGCACCGTGCCAGGGTTGTCGCGGGTATCGAGCCACACCACGTCGATGCGGCCATTGGGCGCTACCGACATGGCGCCAAACCATTGCCACTCGGGGCCTGCATTGTCGTCGTTAATGCGCACAACTGGGCTCCAAGTCAGTCCCCCATCATTGCTTCGCGTAAACACGACATCCCTGGGATCATTTGCCCCAATTTGTTTCAAGCTTTGCAGCATATAGATTTGCCCATTTAGTGGCCCAGGAGCGGCGTTGACGGCAAGGTAGTTTTGGCCAAGAAGCCCCCCAGGATTAGGACTTTGGCCGTTCCAGTTTTGGAAATCGGCATTCATATCAGCAGCAGATGAAAGCGCCCATTCAACAGGTTCGTCCGAAAATTGAGCATTGGACGACGATAAAAAAACTCCGCCATTGCCGCTCATATACAACGTGCCGTCCGGCCCTACTACATTGGTGCCCCAGTACATTCCTGGCGTGAAGGTGCTACAATATTCGTAATCATCTCCCTGATTTACGGAGCGGGTAAAATCGCTGTTATTCGTGCAATCAGAGTAATTATTGCTCCAATTCGAATAAATATGCCCTTTCCCAGGCCCTTCCGTCTGGTCGATGGTCATCCAGGCTTTGTCGCCCCCCACGGCGTACACCCCTTCATCCCAGGTGCTATCGCTGGTGGCGCGATATACGGTGCAATGGTACTGATTTACATTTTCCACCGTGAGCGCGTTGTAATAAAAGCGGCCATCAGCATCGGAAGCCAATACTGGATCGGAGCGAAATACACCGGGATCAAGCACGCCGGGAAAAGTCCAATGCTGTCCCCCATCGGTAGTATACCCAAAGCCTGCCTGGCGGAAACTGCTCTGAATATTGTCGAACTGCCGCCAGCCGATGGCCATGCGGGACGGGTCTTTTGAATTGACGGCCAGGGAAGGTTCGTTGGCTGCGTCGTTGAGGATATTGTTTCCGTTGGCATCAACATTTACCTGGGTCACGAATATGTTTGGACCTGAAAATTGGTATGCAGGAGAAACGTTGGGCGTGGCCCCCTGCGCTGGTGGCAGGTAGGGGCCGCTTATGGTTTCATGGTGCTGGGCGGCCAAAAGCCCTGGCAAATAGATTAGGCAAAAAAATGCGAAGTAGCGAACGGAGGAGTAGTTGTTTTGCATGGTATCGGGTAGATTTGTTTGAGCAAATATACCCAAATCCTAAATTACAGACGATGGCAATAACCGCGTAGCGGTGACATTCTAGTAGCACTTTAAAAACGCCAACCCAACAAAAAATTACCCTGTGCGAACCCAAATTTCTGCGCCGCGTGATCCTGCTTCGACATGGTCGTTCTGATATCCGGCATGTGGATAAACCCCGATTTCAGGTTGCCCGCCAAATAAAAATGGTGGAAAAAAGTGACATCAATACCAACTTTGAGCGACATGCCATAGCCCGCTAAATGGTACGCGTCATTTCTCTTGTTGGAAAGCAAGGTTGCATTGGTGCGGGGCAATAAAGCGCCGATGCCGATGCCTTCCGTCACATTCACTTCAATTTTGCGGCCCGTACAATGCGTCAGCATCGGCAATACATTATCGGTTCTGTTGCATTCAACCACAATATAATTCAGGCCATCGGTATGTTCAAAAAGCAGGAGGTCCTCTTTCACCGCTATTGGTTCATTGTTGTACGTACCGTTGTAGGCGGTACCTGATTCCGCAATGTTGCCCGAAATATTGACTGTTTGGTCTTGCACCATCACATACTTCATGTGGTCGGCGCTGAGGGAAATGCTGTAATGGTCGTTCAAATAGTATCCCAAACCGTAGTTGCATTGGGGGATGGTTAATTTGCTCAGGTTCAAATATACATCTGCGGAAAAAGGTGTCTGGCGGTCTTTGGCGACTATTTTATGAAGGGTAAAATCATAATTCTCTCCGTACAAATGCAGGTTTGATTTTGTGTAAAGTGCTCGATTGTAGCCCCAAAAGAAATAAAACTTCCCTTTGTTGCCCTTGGGTTTTGGTGTGTTCAAGGTAGTTTGCGCAAAGCTGGAAATTGTGCATAACAGCGCGAATGCCAGTAGTAAAGTGTTTTTGTGTTTCATCTTAAGTATGTATGAAAGGTGCTGAATACTATATAGACTTATTTTGCCCTGCGGACTTTTTTACCACATAGCCCGCACAGAACACATAGTTATTGCACTTAGAGTACTATGTGTTCTATGTGAACTATGTGGTAAAATGTGCGCTATGTGGTCAAAAGCCTATGTGGTCGCTGACTTGTTTGCCGCACGCTCCCGCATCCGCGCTGCCACCCAGCCCGGTACCACCAAAGCGCCCACGAGCAAGTATCCGTAATAGGCCATTCCCCGCCAGATCAGCGCCACCACCATCCCAATGCCCTGGGGCACTTGGTCGCTGATAAAATTTGCCAACGCGATTTCATACAAACCCGCCCCACCCGGTGTAGGGCTAAATGTCAACATCGTGAACATCGCTACCAGCCTGGCATAAATAAATGCCTGGGTGCTGCCATCCAAAGGTGTGGCTGGCACCAGGGCGATGATGATCAAGTTGATCATGATAAACTTTCCCGTCCAGGAGCCAACGGTAGCCACAATTACCTTGAAGTGGTAGTCCCATTTTTGGCTGCGCATTTCCATAGCTGCCAGCTTGAACTCATTTCCCCAAAAACTGAGTCTTTTCGAAAATCTTTTAAAAAACGGGAGCTTCGCCATCCATTGGAGCAGTGTATTTGCCGCTTTTGGATTCAAGATCAGGAAAAACACCAATAAAAGCCAGTACGTCAAAATCATACCATAGGTGATGAAAAAGGTGCCGCTGGCCAAACTGACATCGCTGAAACCAGTCATGCCAGGGTACAACATCGGCGGGCCGTAAACCAGCAGCAGCAAAGGAAGCGTCAAGACAAAAAAACCCGAATCGCATACCATCGCATACAATACGGCTGCTGCTGTGCGGCCGGCCGGCAACTTTTCCTGAGTGAGCACAAATATCATCACGAAAGGGCCGCCCTTGCTCGTCGGGGTAAGCGCACTGCTAAACTCCCACAGCACCATCAATTCCAGGCACTTGCGAAAGGAAAACTGCCCCCGCGTCAGTACGAACAAACGATAGGTATACGAAAGATGACGCAGAAACAACACCAACAGCGCCGCCCCCAACCATAGAAATGCGGTGCCCGACCAATGAATGGATTGAAACCGTTCGAGATCAAATTGGCTGTAAAACAAGTACCCGACCGCCGCCAAACCAAGCAAAACCGGAAAAATCATGCGACTCAAGCGTATCGATCGTAGAACCTCCCGACCCTCCTCATCCAAGGGCTCCTGCTCATTTGTGGTATCGTTCAAAATGTATTGTAGTTTATAACTTCAACAGGTCGACGCTGTAATACAGGGTAGCCCCCTGAAAAGCGATGCTACCGTTGCAAAGTATGTTGTTGCCGTCAGTGCAATATCGGCTGTAAAGGTTGTCCAGGTTGGCCATCCCGAGATTGAACCGCAATCCGAGGATTCCTCCCAGGTCTTTTTTGCCAAAATTGAGCTTGTACTGCGCGCCCACCTGCAAGCCCAAATCGTTCTTTTTGAAGTCATCGTTGGCTTTAAACAGTACATTTTCATTTCCAGGCTCCTCCAAACCTTTGCTGCGTGCACTCACCAAACGACCATAATACGGGCCAGCCATCATGGAAAAGCGACTGTCGCGGCCAAAAGAAACCTCTGGGTAAACACCAATGACCAACCAAGTGGTGCTGTACGTCAAATCACGTTTGTACAGCGTGAAGGAGGTGTCTTCCAGTACGGTAAATTCAGACTTTGCATGGGCAAAGCGGCCTGCCAGCCCAAGCTCTACGTTCACCGTAACAAAGCCGCCACGGCCCCTGAAACGCAACTGGGTGCCAAGCTCCCAACCGGGTTTCCAGTCAAAAGCAGGTGGAGCAAAATCTGGCGGCTCTGTAGGGAAATTCCCCGTGCTGCGAATATTTTGGTAATTCACCCCGCCTTTTACCCGGAACTCCACTGCACCCGGTGTGAATTCCCGCTCAAAAACGTATTCCCGTTTCACCGTTCGCCCATTGCGCAAACTTTCCGTTGTCACCTGGATTTCGCGATTACCCAGCAATAAATACCGGATTGTCTGCGGGTCGGCATTGTCGGGATTCATGAATATAAAAAAACCACTCTGGTCAATGTCAATGAGCTTGAAAGCCACTACTTCGTTTTGCTTTGGCGGTTTCGGAATAATAAAATAGGTGATGTTGGTGTCGCGCAATTCGAGGCGCAAACGTTCCATCAGCACTGTATCGCCATTTTCAGGCTTGATGCGCACACTGCGCCCATCAAGGGTGCTATCATTGGTTACCGCCCAAATTTCAAGCTTGTCACCTCGGTCTGTCGGCTGGAACCAGGTACCGTCAAGTCCGCGCCGTAATTCGCGGAAGGCAGCTTTGGGGTTGTCAATTTGTGCCATGGAGGCCAATGGGGCAAGTAAAAAAGCTGCCAAAAGGAAGCGAGATATTCGTAACATGGATAAATTTTTAAGACAAAAAAAGGAAGAATTGAGGCATTTAGGGGCAAAGATACCTACATCAGCATACCTTCCACTGCTTGTAATGGCGCAGGTATATCTTTTTTGCCCAACAGGGCCAAAAACCAAGCCCTTCTGCGGCCATCTGATGGTCATCCAATACCCATAGCGCTTCTTTACGTACATATAAATGTTTTTTTATTGGCGCAAATTTAAGCAGCTAAGTTGTTTTCCCGTGTTTCCGTAGCGGTATCCTTAAATTTGCTCATTTAATTTGCACTTTTTAAAGTAAAATTACAGCCGATTCGTCTTCCCCCTTAAAAGAACCAATGCTTTCAATGGCAGCACAGCAAAATATCGTGGGGGTCGTCCGGGAATACGGGAAGCGGCTGTTCGGGTTTATCCGCAACCGGGTAAAGACCGACGCCGATGCAGAAGATATCTTACAAGATGTATGGTACCAATTCAGCCGGGTAGCCGATGCTGAGCCAATCGAGCAACTCAGCGGGTGGCTGTATCGTGTGGCACGCAACCGTATCACCGATCTGTACCGTAAACGCAGCAACGACAGCCTGGAAGACTATGGCTACGAAGAGGAAGATGGGACATTCAATTTCAGGGATGTTTTATTGGCAACGCCGGAAACGCCGGAGACTGAATTTTTTCGCCAGTTATTCTGGGAGGAACTTATGGCGGGTCTCGATGAGCTGCCCGAAGCCCAGCGCAACGTGTTCGTCTGGAATGAATTGGAAGATCAAACCTTCCAGGAAATAGCCGACCGGACTGGCGACAACATCAAAACCCTCATTTCACGAAAAAGATACGCGGTGCAGCACTTACGCCTGCGCCTCGACACCTTGTACCAAGAATTTATCAACAATTAAAACATCCATTATCATGTCCGATACAAATTCAAACTTTTACAACAACCGCCGCTGGAAACCTTGGTTTATCCTCATTCCTTTTGCGTTCATCGGTATTGCCCTGTTGATGGGTTGGGTCGTGATGTGGCTTTGGAACGCCATTTTACCCGATCTCCTGGGCTTAAAAGTAATTGCTTATTGGCAAGCTGTCGGGCTGCTGCTGCTTACCCGCATCCTTTTTGGCGGTATTGGCGGCGGAAAGAGCCGTGGCAACGGCTGGAATAAAGGCCGCTGGCAATCGCCCCAGTTTCGGGAGGGCTGGATGCAGATGAGCGAGGAGGGGCGCGAACAGTTAAAAGCAGATTGGCAAGAGCGCTGTCGGAAGCGGGATCAAAAATAACAGTGTTTTATACCTCATTTTGCCATTTAACACGGGCAGTGTCCAGCAAGGACGCTGCCCGTGTTTTTATTCCACTCTGTGTGGCTGATACGCTTAACAACTTCATTTTAATACCCCCCCCACCCCCAGGGCAAAAAAAAAGCTCTTGCTTTAAAGTAATTTATTGGCCCATTCGTCTTCCCTATTATATCATTCACTATTAAAACAAAAACACCATGCGATTTGCAAAATTCTTTTTCCTATTGCTCTTTGGAGCCGTATTTATCATAACGCTGATGAAAGTCCTGGTTTTCGGCCTCTTTGCAGCAATGGTTTTTGGCGGCATCTTTCTGGCAAGCCGGGCATTCGGTTACCGCCGATTCCAGCGCCACCAACACCAATGGGCAATTCCTTACAGCCAAATGAACCAATTTGAGCCCTTCAACAACCAACAGTCCCCCTTCGAGCAGCCACTCAACCCAAACTGGCAAAAGCGCCCAGTCGCCCCCACTTTTGGCCACCGCATCGAAGTACTCTAACCTAAAACCATGAAACCCTGAAACCATTTAACTTTGAAACCATTTAACTTTTTAAGCTATGTATCACGAACATCACACGCGCCCAGGGCGCACGCAAGGGCGCGGCTGCGGCGCATGGAAAAATGCAGCACAGTTTGGCCATTTTGGTCACTTCGGTCGCCACTTTGACGACCAAAACCAGGCAAGACAAACGCCAGTCAACATCCGCGAAACCGCCGATTATTACGAACTGTTTGTCTACGCGCCCGGCCTCAGCAAGGACGCTTTCAATGTCAACATCGCCGACGGTGTACTCATCATCAGCGCCGCCGCAGGGAATGATGAAAGCGCCACACGCAGCCAGTGGATGCACCACGAGTATCAGCGCGGCGGCTTTGAACGTCGCTTTCAGTTGAACAACAAAATCGACACAGCAGGCATTACTGCCCGCTATGTCGATGGAGTGCTCGAACTGATGCTGCCCAAGGCACCGGGTACTGCGGCGCAAGGAATTGCGGTGGCATAGGCGCTAAACTATGAGTCATCCCGAATTTTCGTGAATCCTAGGTATTTTAGATGGAAGGGCTAGGTGAATCGGTTGCATTCGTTTTTACTTATTCGTCAGACCACGAAAAGTGGTCGGACGAGGGCCATTTGGTCTGACGATTTTTCATCGTCCGACCAATAAGTATACACAAACGCCCGAATTTACACCTATTTTTTCTCCAAAAAAATAAGGGATGACTCATATTACGCTTTACTGTACTTTGACCGGAAACGTCACATCAAAATCAATCTCGCCACCAGGGCTCAGCAGATTATCCTTGGTGGTAGGTAGGTGGTGCAACGCGATGTTAACGGTACCTGTGCCAGTCCCTGCCGTCCATTTGGTAACCAGGCCGAACAGTTTCCCATTTGAGTCAACGTCGTCGTAATCAATTTTTGAAACCGCCAATCCAGAAAGCTTGTAAATGAAAAGGTGATCGGCACTTTCCTCCTCAATTTCCGTTGACACATCCACCACAGGGCTTTGTGACTCATCCAATACACGCAGGTGGCACTTGATGTCCGTAGTTCCAGCGGGAATTACGATTTCATCAATACTGGCATTCCCTGTGTCTCCGCCGTCCGGGTCGCTCCAAGCAAACTCCTGGTCAAAGCCCCCTGAACCCGTAAGGTGTACGATGATTTTTGTGATGTTTTCCTGTTGCGTGGAGGAGTCTTTTTTACAACCTGGGGTTAAAAAAAGCGCAACAAAAAGGATTGCAAATGAAAGAATGAATCTCATAATTTATTGAATTTTAAATGGTTAAGAAAAAAATATTTTCAAGCTCGTGATTTTAAAAGGCAAGCGTAGGAACTTATCTAACTTGACTTATCATATTGAGTGAATGTGAACAAACCCTCCTTCGCTTTCACCTGCCTTAGCCTTGGCGACGGAAGGAAAGCTATGGCGGGCACGCAACGAACAACTAGCAACTAGCAACGAACATCTAATTTAAAAGACCAACTTCCCCCGCAACCCCACGTTCACCCCCGGTTCATCAGCGTAATAGCGGAAGAAATTGAGGTATTCGCGGTAGCGGACATTGGTCATGTTCTGCATGGTTAAGCCAACTTCAATTGACTTGCCGGATTTCCCACCGAGTGGAAAACTGTGTCCAGCGTCTAAGCTGAGCGTGCTAAAAGTCGGCGGCGGCGCTTTAAACAAACCTTCCGGAAAACGGGACTGTCGCAGCACCGTCATGGCCAGCAGCCGAATAAAGGTTTCACTTCGACTTGCTTCGGCATCCTTTTTAGGGCCCAGTGTCCATTTCAAACCGTATTGAAAGCGATCGGAAGGCATCAAAGGCAGCCATTTATTGGTATCATTTGCAGTTTCGGAGCCATTGCTGGCCCTGAACCCGCGCAACAAGGAAACCCGGCCTTCTACCGACCAATGTTTCGATACCGGTACCGACATATTGCCATCAAAACCTTGTAATACGGCATTGCTTTGCTCAAAAGTGTAAAGCGGGAAAGTGCCGCGAATCGTCTGAATGCCTTGCTGTTGTGGCTTCAAATACATGAAATTTTGGATTTGGTTGCGGTATAAGGTCAGGGTAAATTCGGTGCGTTTAGGCTGCCATTGCCAGGTCAGGTTCGTATTCCAGGCCTGCTCCGGCACCAAGTCGCTGCGCCCGCGCTCATACGTTGCGGAGCCGTGATGTACCCCTTCGGCATACAGTTCGTTCACATGCGGCGGTCGCCAGGCCAGGCCACTGTTCAGGCTGATTTTCATGGCGTTGTTCACGCGATATATCCCGCCAAGGGTACCCGATGCATTTCCAAATGAAAGCACATCGTCAATATTGCGGCTGCCATTGCCCAAAGAAGTCACATGGCTCCAGCGGTAATCGTAACGGGCGCCAATCTCAAATTCCCAAGGAATCGGGTAGCGCCGCCAGCGCTCCATGGCCCATACGGCAGCGCCCAGCGTGAGGTAATCGGGAATCAAACCGCCCTGCCCTACGTAGTTGAGCTGATGGGTACCTTGAACGCCAACCCCGCCCTGCCAATGGTGAATGGGCAAATGCTCCAAGGCCAAATCAAGGGTGTTTGTCCAAATTCGGAAAGAAAGCTGATTCTTTTTCAGCAAATCCAGCGGATCGCTTTTGGGTGGATGTCCATCAAATTCGCGGCGGTAGTTGTACTGCCAGGAATACTGTTGCGTGAATTTCCACTTGTCTGACACGTGGAATACAGCTTTGTATTTCAGCATGTTGTGCTGAATCAATTGGTAAGGCCGATTGATTTTCCAGCTAAATGCATCCACATTATTCAATGGAACATCACTTCGAATCGCCAGGCCAAAAGCGGTGGTATCGCTGATATGCGCTGCCCGCAAAATACCCAGTTTCTGATCGAAGCGCGTAAGACCAATTTCATGTTGCCAACGCGTTGTTTTCCAGCCTGCCATGGCAGAAAAATTCAGTTCTGAAACGCCAGTATTCCCCAAATAGTAATCAGGAGCACGCAAATTGCCGCTGTGTTTGGCTGTGCCTTGCAAACGAAACGTAAGCGAGCGGCCCGGTAAATGCCAGTCAGCAGCACCAGACGATACGCCGCCCCAGCCATTGGAAAAAGCACCCAGCGACAGCCATCCGCCAATACCTTCCTTTTCCCGCAGCGGCGCTGGTTCAATCAAAATCGCGCCACCCATAGCGCCTACGCCATAACGCACCCCGGCAGCGCCTTTCACGACAGAAACCTTATCAGCCGTAAACGGATCAACCTCTGGCGCATGCTCACTGCCCCACTGCTGCCCTTCCAACACCACATTGTTGGTTACAATCGCAATGCGGTTAGAGTGCAAGCCTTGAATGACGGGCTTTGAAATGGTGGCACCAGTGTTGAGCGTTGTCACGCCTGGGAGCCTTTTTAGCGTTTCGCCCAGATTTATGCCCTTACTGGCCTCCAAATCTGCATACCCGACATTGCTCTGCGCCTGTGTGGGCGCGAGCGCAACGGCCTTTTCCATAATCACTACCTCGTTCAGGGCGTTGTTGTGTTCCAGTTTAAAATCTACCGTGGTATTTTCTGTCACACGCACGATTTGGGTGAAATGGGCACATTCTACATGACTCACTTCCACCGTGTAGGAAGTGTTTTCACATAAATCGGCAATGGAGAAATAGCCAGATGCATCGGTCATGGCGCCTCGATTTGCTTCCTTGACGAAAATGCTGGCGTAGGGAAGCACCTCATTGTTGGAGGCTTCCCGAATATATCCGTGCAATGCGAAATGGCAATGCTGTGCTTCCACAGACGTGCCAACGCATAGCAGCCAAAAAACCACCAATGTGGCTTTGCTGATAGACATGGAATAAGAATTGAAAAAATGAAAAGTGCCGCAGCCAGGTGGTTGGAGACAACTAATTCTGGGCAGAGCCATCCGCAGAGGCGGCTAGAAACACCTAACCCCTGAAACTACAATGCAGGAGGACCACGCAAACGGGTCGTGTCATGGATGGTATTCGTGCAACTAGGGCTAAGTTGAAACGTGGCTTTGGAAGCGGTCACTAAAGCAGGCTTTGCAGCCAAAGCCGAAACAGACAACATGTACGGCGCAGATAAAACGAAAGCACAAAGTGTGCAATGCTCGTTGGCGTATCGTTCATCATGCAAGTGGGTGGCATCGTGGTCGTAATTGACCATACATTCAGGGCCGCTGTGCTCGTGGTGCTGAAACAAACGGTGCACCATTCCCATTGACCAGCCGGCCATGAAAATCAGCAAAATTGCCCATGCGCCGAAGCGCTGATATTTTTTTAATTTAATAATAAGGTAATGAGATAAATTGGCAATGTGATAATTTGATAATGCGATAATTTGATAATGGCAAATTGCCCAAGCATCCGTGAAAGCTGCGCTTCAATGATGTTTGAGGATGCGAATATAGTAAAATACCTAAAAACGCACAGGGTTTAAGCGCTTATTTTCGACAAAGGATCGCTTGCCTACCTTGAGTTGTCCTACTGCAAGTATCCGTCCACGCCGTGAGGGGATAGAATACCACAATGCCGCTGCCTTTCGTGCCTTCAGCGTACCTAACGTGGACGGTTGCTTCTAGCACGACAAATGAAGGTAAGGGTAGAAAGTCTTTCAATAAATGGTGAAAAACGGCTTGATACTTCCAATCTCCTTAAAGTGAATGGAGGCGATCATTTCTTACCCGTCAACTTCGCGTGTTCCAAAGTATAATACGGCTGCGAAGGATCGGCATAATTGAGCCGCATGCGCCCCGTCAGGTAAATATAATCGTCTGTGTGCAGCCCTTTTTCTGCATTGGTAAACAATACCGTCATGATGGAAGCAGGCCCCGCTTTTCCACAAAAAAAACAGGCCGAGAAGGGGTTGGCCGACAGCGTAATTTGCTTGCCACCTGGATCGAGTGGTATCGCGAAACCTTCAACCGACACCATTTGCCCATCAAGTTTTTTTACGAGTTCGGTAAACAGCGGGAATGGGGGCTCCTGATTGGGCTTCCAACTACCGTCAAGCGGAATAGTAGACAGCGTGTACCAATGGGCTTTTATGGGTTGTTCATTTTGAGCGCTTGTTTTATGAGCCGTAAAAAGGCTCATGGTAATCATTAGTGGAAGCAGTAGTTTGTGCTGCATGTTGATTTAAATGTTCTAAAACGATTGCCGCACCCCGTCATCAGAAACCTCGCTGCTGTGTGGAGGGCTTGACCTTTGAATGCTTTGTGATTAAATACCCTATGCGGAAAAATGTTCACGCAGCGCGTTTATGCATCCGCCAGCGCCGTCGATAAATTCATCCGAAATGCTTTTGCCGCTGGTATCAACGCCGCCAACAGCCCGACCAATAAGGTGACTGCCAACAACACCCACTCTGCTGCGATAAAGTCATAACGAAAAACCAGGTGGAAGTCTTGTGCTGCCGTGCTGTTTAGTAGCCACAAACCCAATCGACTCAACAGTAGGCCGCCAACAAAACCTGCCAAAGCCAGTAGCAAGCCCTCCGATATCAGCAATCCAAACAAACGCAGGCGGCTGCAACCCAGGGAGCGCAACAATGCCAGTTCGTAACGCCGCTCCCGCAACCGGTTGTACAAGGCAATAAACACACTAAAGCCAGAAATAAACATGATGCCCAGCGCCAGCGCCTGCAATGTAGCCACGCCAATACCCAGCAGTTTCATCAACCGGTTGATTTCCAGGGCCGGAATGGTGGCTTGCAGGTTGGTGGTTTCGTTCAACATGCGCGGCAAGGTCATAATGGCCATGGTGGAGCGGGCTTTTATAAGGGCGGCGGTGATTTCGTGGGGGTCGGGGGTGGGCGAGGCGGGATTCGCGCCATTGCTTGGCGGGGCGGGCACGAGGCCCGCCCGTATGGGGGCAGGGGCTGGGGCATCGTGGGCGTGATCATGTCCGGCAGAATTATGGCCTGGGGCCGTATCCGCGTGATCATGCCCAGCAGGTGTAGGGGCGGCCCTTGTGGCCGCCCCGGCCGATGCCGTATTCGCCATTGATTCATTATGATCCTCGTGCTCATGCACACTCCATACACTGGCGAGATTCGTGATCAAGAGATTATCCAGCACACTATTGGTTTCGTTCAGGATACCCACTACCGTATACCCAGCGTTTTCATGTTTTTCGCCTTCTTCAGCCTCGCCGTGGGTGCCAAAAAATGTTTCCCCCATTCCTAGTCCAGTCTGTTTGGCTACTGTTGCACCAAGCACGACTTCCAGTGTCTTTTCAAAAAAACGCCCTTCCTGCAATGTGCCGCTATATTTGTTGATATAACTGGTATCGGTGCCGAGGATGCGAAAACGCTGGTAAGAATCACCGTAAGCCAAGGGGATCACCTGGGCGACGGAGCGCATTTTCCGTATTTTCTCTACTTCTTCCGCCGGAATATTGCCCGTTGGTGCATCTACGTGATAGACTGCCGAAAGCACCAATTGCAGCGGACTGCCTTTGGCACCGACCACCAGGTCGATGTCGCGCAGGTCATTTTCAAACTTCTGCTCCAGTTGGTGTTGCAGTAAAAGCAGCATGGAGATGATCCCCGTGCTTAAGCCGAGCAGGGTCACGCTGAGTGTGGTGCCGAGTGGTTTGTGGAAGAGGTTTTTGAGAATGATTTTTAGGAACATAGTATTTGCGTGTTGAAAACAAGCTTGAGCCGAAGTTGCAAAGGTAGAAAACACGCTGCGTCGACCAAGGTTTCTAATATTGCATTTTCGAATTGCCACACAAAGCTAAAACAACCTGGGTTAAGATGCGTATAGGGGGATAGTTACAATACTGCGCTATATTTAACTGCGGCAGAAAAAATATTTGAGAAAATGGATTTAGTCATTTATTTTTATCCTGAAATTCAAAGTTTTTGAATCTTTTAATATTCCAATTATGGTAAGGTTCGTACTTTTATTTTTGGCCATCCCCCTTTGCCTTCAAGCTTCTGTAATTTGTGTTGATGACGATAACCTTACATCAACGCATAACGGCAGCAAACAATACCCCTATAGCAGCATTCAGGCAGCTATTACCAATGCCATGGACAATGACAGCATCCTCGTGGCAGTCGGCACTTACGGCAAGGTGGAGAATTTGGGGAAACCGCTGAAAATTTTGGGCGGCTATCCGGGCGGCAATGCTGCTGCTTATGCTGCGGGGATGGGTGGCAATTTCACCGGCACAATCAAGAACCCGGCAATGACCATCATCAGTGGCGGTGCTAACAGCATTGGTGTGAACCTTACCCGGTTCAGTTTTGATCCGTTCAGCTTGGTTTTAGATAATTTCACCGTCCGCCTCAGCGCGAAGGGCATTGTCTGCGATGTTGAGGTGTCTTGGCCACATGTTGATTATGTCACCCTTTCCAATAATATTATTGAAAACAACGGCCAGCCCGGAATAACATCATACGGGGCAGGCATTCTCGTAGCGGGCAATCACAACAAAGTACTGAATAACATCATCCGCAATAATCGTGGCGGGAGGGGGGCCGGCCTTTCCGGAAACTTTTCCTTATCAGATTCTTTGTTGGTGGAAGGAAACCTGATTGAAAACAATACCGGATATGACGACCATGGGGCCGGGGTTTATTTAGGAGGCTTTGTAACCCTCAAGAACAATATTATTGCCGGCAATTACCTGCAAAATTCCTACGGCTGGGGGGGCGGGGTTTTGATTCTCGGCACGGCGCACATGTCGTTCAATATTATAAAAGATAATTTTTGTCCGTCGTACGGTGCAGGGGTTTTCGTAGACGAAGGCGCAACTGCCTATATGGATCATGAATTGATTTACAACAACTACACTTCCCTCGAAGGTGCCGGCATTGCAGTGGATAACAGCGAATTCGACTCTTCTCATATCTATGTGACTAATTGCACGATAGTGAATAATTATTCCCCCGAAGGTTTGGGCGGGAACGCGATCTTTCTGGACAACTCCTCTTTCGCAACCCTGAAAAATTGTATCATAACCGGAAACGGAGATGATTTTTTCATAAACAGCAGCAGCGGATTAACCATGACTTATTCCTTGAGTCAGGAAGGTTTCCCCGGACAGGGAAATTTCACAGCCGACCCATTATTTGCGGATACTTTTAAGGAAGATTTTCACCTTACATCCATTATCGGTCGCTACGATCCCATCCTTCAAAATTGGGTTGCCGACGCCGTTCACAGCCCTGCCATTGACGCGGGATATCCAACATCGGCCTATCAAAATGAACCGGCTCCGAACGGAAAGCGGATAAACCTCGGTTGTTATGGGAACACCGCCTTTGCTTCAAAATCCAACGCTGTAATAGGGATTCAGGACATCGTGACCACAGGTTTTGATATTTCAGTTGCTCCAAATCCTTTTTCTTCCCACACGACTATTAGGACAGACAAAAATTTTGCCGGCGCAACCCTGACCATGTTTGATTCGCTCGGCCGCAAAATAAAAACGGTCAATAATATCTACGGGCAGGCCGTTACGTTGCACCGGGACAACCTGGCTAACGGGGTTTATTTTTTCAGGCTGACACAAGGCGCTCATTATATTTCGGGGGGTAAATTAATTGTTACGGATTGAGCCCCCCGCCAGCCTTTCGCTGACGCTTGTTATCCAACGCGCAATCCCCGCTCAACTCTGTCACCCCTTTGGTGATCGTCCAGCGGCTACAACCAAATGCCTTTGACAGGTACTGCTGGCTGCCCCTGCCCAAAAGTTTACGCTTCGTAGAAATGAAATGGCGACGCGCTTTCTCCTACAACCGTTTCGCATGAACTACCGCTGCTTGCTCTTCTTCATCCGTGTAAAACATTCCTTTTTTGACACAAGGTATCAACATGTAATGACTAAATTATTATTGACGCGTTCCTAACTTCTTCCCCAATCTTGTTAAAATACGCCCTGCGGTTTTGCTCCGAGTCTTCACTTATATGAAGGCATTTCGACTTTAATTTTCCCATCCATTCCAGCGTATAGTTATACAACGTGGGATCATCACTGAACATGAAATTTGGGTCGTCATAAACAGTAAACACCCCTTTCAAGTCTTTGCTTTCAGCCAATAATGTGATGTTTAAAGGTGCAATTTCATTGTGGTACAAATCAAACTTTGCCCCAAAGCCATGATCCTTCTCTCCAAAAGCCCATTTTCGACCTGCTGTTGCCATATTGTATTGATGCTCACAAAGGGCATTTAGCTGTTCAAGTAAAGTTTTGACAAGCAGCGGATCGGTCATTTGCCCGGAATGCTGAAAATATTGGATTTGCTTCAGGGTGGTCTGATACAAATCGTCGGGCCAAAACTCCAGGGTTTCAATGCTGGAATAAAGGGACAAAATAGGGCGCATCAGTCGATCATACACATCGCGCTCTGGAAAAGTGTCAGGGTGAAAAACAAGATTTTCGGTGTAGGGCAATTGCCAATTCACCCGGGCATACGCGAATGCTTTGAACAAGGCCAGTTCCCTAAAATTCATCATTTGGAAAAAGGGCAGGGAGTTCGCTAAAAACCAAACCCGCAAGCCCGGCACTGTATTAAACAAGCGAAAACTGGCCAGCACCTGCTCCAGGTACTCCCTGCAACTGCGCACAGGTGCTTTCAAGAAATTAAACTGGAAAGGCACAATGCCCTGTTCCGGGAAAATATACCTGTCGATAGAAAAGCCAAAAGTGGCCGCCAACAGCATCAACTCGTCAAGCTTCAACAGCTTTTCTCCATTTATTCTATTGTAGACCGAGCTTTTGTTCAGATGAAGCAGTTCACATAATATTGGAACGACTTGGTTGTCAGCATTTCGGGCAAAAATGTGCTGAAATAATTCTTGTTGGATGAGTGAAGCGGTGTTTTTTTCCATGTTTGATGGGATAAGTTCGAAACTACTTTAAAATTTTCCACAAATAATGGAAAATCAAAAAGGAGTATCCCGAAAAGGTTGAAAATAGGTTGAAATTAGGTACTGACATTTGCCCTTGATAATTTTATTAACAATCCTGATGTGCCAGATATGATTTTCTAAACTGCAAAATAGCAATCGTAATTGCCATCAAAAATAACTTAATAATTACAATTATGCAAACATTTCGCGCTCAAATTTCTTTGCTTTTTTTTGCCTGCACAATTTTGTTATGCCTTCACATTGGCTGCAAAAAAGACAACATGCTACATGAAAATGCCGCAAGTAAAGTCTCTAATAATAAAAGTGGCCCTATTTCCATAGAAGAAGCTAGACGATGGTTTGAAGGAGCTCAGGACAGAAGTGGCTTGAGTACCCTAAATCTACCACAGAAAATGAACCCGATGTGGTTTCTTGCCCGGACTTCAAAGTTCATGAATACCACCGATATAGTAATCGTTCCAATTGGGGTCAAAGATACGCTATTAGATATTGGTGCCAATAACGATGCAAAACTAATCGTTTTTAAAAACAATGACGGGGAGACTGATGGCTGTATCCTTCTGTTACATTATGACAC
>Ga0209390_10003210_pt1 | contig 26899 bp, 21 predicted proteins | sample BON01_FD_187212 | JGI IMG/M metagenome (GOLD analysis project Ga0209390, IMG submission 187212) | Freshwater microbial communities from Lake Bonney liftoff mats and glacier meltwater in Antarctica - BON-01 (SPAdes) (version 2) | ecosystem: Environmental > Aquatic > Freshwater > Ice > Glacier...
CCGGAATGTTTAGCTGGGCGCGGGAACCGGGGTTTCCAAATCGAAAACCGGCGGAAAATCAGAAAATTTGGGGGAATTCAACTTGCTCACCCCTTCGGCCTAAACGAGGTCGTTTAGTGAGTTCTGAGAATATTACCGGAATTCGGGTTTTGGGTTTTTGTTTTGGGTTTCCGAGATCCGGGGGTGAAGTGGTGAAGTGGTGAAGTGGTGAAGTGGTGCCCTGAGGGTTCGGTGGTTTTTGGTTTTTGGTTTTTTGGTTTTTTGGTTTTTTGGTTTTTTGGTTTTTTGGTTTTTTAGTTTTTTAGTTTTTTGGTTTTTTTGATTTTGTGGTGGCGGGAGTCCCGAAGGGACGCAGGCATATAGCCCCCGGCCTCGGCCGGGGGATTTTGTGGTGAATATGTTGGAAGCTCCGAAGGTGCGCAGGCAGACTCACGAAAACCCCATCACATGGCCGGAACCTTCAGCGCACACTATTACCACGTCGTTTTTTCAACGAAACACCGGGAGCCTTTGATCAATGCGGAAATCCAAGCGCGACTCTACGAGTACATGGGTGGCATCATTCGCAGTGAAGAGGGACATTTGTTGGAAATCGGCGGAGTGGAAGATCACGTCCACCTTCTGATCAACTTACCGCCCAAAAAATGTCTTTCGGATTTGATGAGGGTGTTGAAATCAAAGGCAAGCGGGTGGGTGAAGACGAGCTTCGAGGGGCAAGAGGGATTTGCGTGGCAGGAAGGATTTGGCTCCTTCACGGTCAGCCTTTCAAATCTCGATCAGGTCAGGGATTACATCAGGAATCAGCGGGAGCATCATCGAACGAAAACGTTTCAGGAGGAGTTTAGAGGTTTTTTGACAAAGCACGGAATCGATTTCGATGAGAAGACGATTTGGTTGTAGGTGATTTGCCTGCGCACCTTCGGAGCTCCCTGATGGAGACCGTCCGGGACCGCCAGCCGAGGCTGGCGGCTATATGCCTGCGTCCCTTCGGGACTGTGGGAAGATGGATGCGGAACAGCGGGACTGCGGGACAGTGGGACAGTGGGACAGTGGGACAGTGGGACAGTGGGACAGTGGGACAGTGGGACAGTGGGACAGTGGGACAGTGGGACAGTGGGACAGTGGGACAGGGGGACAGTGGGACAGTGGGACAGTGGGACAGTGGGACAGTGGGACAGTGGGACAGTGGGACAGTGGGACAGTGGGACAGTGGGACAGTGGGACAGTGGGACAATGGGACAGTGGGACAGTGGGACAGTGGGACAGCGGGATTGCGGGACAGTGGGATTGCGGGACAGTGGGACTGCGGGGACGGACGGAGCGGGATGCGGGGCTTCTTGAGGGTGTATCCCTTTTGGAACGGGGAGCCTGTTGCGGATTTCAGACATCAAAAAAAACCCCCGCCGCAGACGGAGGGGATTTTGGGAATGGTTTGAGGGATTTTTACTCGGATTCGTTGGGTTCCGCTTCCTTTGGTTTTTCTGCCTTTGGAGGCTTGGGCGCATCCGGGAAGTTGGTTTCGCTGGGTTTTGAACCAGGGAGAGGAGGTGGGGTCAGGTTGGCCTCTTTAGGTGGCTTGGGAGTGTCCGGACCTTTCTGCGGAACCGGAGGGACGGCGATCGGAGGAGTGACGGCTTCGATCTTCTTTTTCTCGACAGGACGGGCGATGCCCGGAGGAGGTCCGCCCGGAGTGGGAATCGCGACCGGCGGGGTGGTGACGACCGTTTTGGGTTTCTCTTTCTTCTTCACCTGCACGAGGTCGGCCCGGTTTTTGAGGAGAGTTCCGAGTGAGCCTTTGGTGACGAGCATGAAGCGCCCTTCGTAGGTCTTCTTGTTGTTCTCCACACTGATCGCGATGTCGCCCATGTTTTCGAGACGGGCCTCGAAGTCGGCCTTGTCCTTGATGCCAGCATCATCGGCGGGGGCTTCGGGTCGGATCGGGCCGTTGATGACCTTGAAGCTTACGATGTAGTTTGCAGGTTCGTTGGCGGCGGGCTGATCTTTGGGGGCGTCCTCGGGCACGACCACTTTTTCGGGGGTGAGCGTGAAGAGGAAGACGGACCCGGCGGAGTCAGTGATACGGACTTCGCGGGTTCCGTTTTCGGCGGACTTTTCCTTGGCATCTTCGGCGTTGAGAAGCTCACTGAAAGAGGTGCTGGTGAAGAGGTTTTTCAGTTGGCTGGTCTCGGTGATCTTGGTCTCTTCCTCTTCGGTGAGGTCATCGAGGAGAAGGTTGTCGATGGTGTTCTTGCGACTGACGGACCAGGGCTTGAAGTTGTCGTCGCCGGGAGCGCTGACTGCGACCTTGATCGCTCCTTCCTCCACCAGTGAGAGGGATTTGACAATCCAGGTGTCTGGATCTGACGCGAGGGCGCTGAAGGACTGCTGGGTGACGTAGACTCCGGTGTCATCGCTGGCGAGGCGCACGAAGCGTCCGGCGCTGCCGCCGCCTCCGCCGGTCGATTCACGGGACTTCCCGAGGAAAATTTCGACGTCCTCTTCTCCGTCTTTCATGAGGGTGATGGACTCGGGTTTTTTCCCGGCTTCGGTGGCGGCGGGATCGAGATCGAAGCGATCATAGAACTCGGCCGAAGCGGGGACACCCTGGGCGACCTTGGTTTCGCTCAAATTGCTGATAAGGCGTGAGACGAGGTTGATGTCGGCAGGGAAGTTTCCTTTCTCGACGACAGACCAACGATTCTCAACTTTTTTGAGAGTGGTGGTTTTGTCGTCAGCCGTGATTTTGAGGCCGTCGATGGTATTGACGAGGGAGGTGGCGACGAGGGCGTCGCCGACATCGAGTTGGGTTTCCGACGCGATGGAATCGGGAACGTCTTTGCTGTTGAAAAAGAGGATCCCGCTAACGATGGCGAGGATCCAGAGAATCAGAAGTTGAAGTCGTGACATGGTTTCAGTGACTGGTTCGGGATGAATGTTTTAGGGCTTGGAAAGGTGATTAACGGGCATTGGTGGCCATGCGACGGAAAATAAAGACGCCGAGGCCAATTGCGATGACTGCGAAAGGCATCCAGAGAAGAGTATTCCAAAAAATGCCCGCTTTGAGGGAATCAATTTGGGACTGATAGGACTTCTCCGCATTGCGGATCGCCTTGTTGGCATCGACTTCGGCTTTGCGGAATTCGGTGATCTTCTCTTGAATCTCGGGTGCGAGCTGGGCTGCATTATTCTGGGTCATTTCCGAGCGGATCTTGTTGATTTCATTGGCAGCGTTGGTCGCTTCCTTGCGATATTTTTCGATTTTGTCACCGGCTTTCTGTTCAAGCTCTGCTTCGAGTTCCTTGAGGACGGTGAAGTTGCGATACATCGGAGTGCGGGCGCGGGCCCCGATGAGGTATTTGGACCCGACAGCCTGGTCGATGATGTTGAAGAGGAAGGGGCCGTTTCCACTCACGGTCTGCATAAAGCCTGAACTACCAAAGCGCTGGAACTGGTAGGCCAGGCCATCGTAGAGGAAGTCGGAGTCTGCGATGAGGTAGAGGTTGCCGCGCTGCTCTCCCTGGGTGAGGTGGGCGGGCTGGGGATCCTCTTTCTTTGCAGCGTCATCGCTTTCTGGTTGTTCAGGGTCTTCCTTTGTTTGCGAAGGGTCGCCGTCAGGGAAGGCCGTTTCGAAGTTTCCGCTCAGGAGGGTGACGTAGGACTGTTTCTTGTCTTCTACCTTGCTGCTTCCGAGGGCGAAGCGCAGGCTCTGCGCACCTTGCGGGGTGGAGAGGCTTTCGCCATCGACAAAAACATACTGGTAGCTGGATTCCACCAAGGTCGAGACCTCCAGGCCGGGACCCATGCTCTTGCCGGGGGCGCTGGTAAAGCCACCGGAGAGGGCGAAGGCAAGGTTCTGAATGGAAGCGAGGGAAATGTCATCTTTGAGGGGCATGGCCTCCTTGTTCAGGAGCAAAATGCCGGGGTTCTGTTGCACGGCGTATGGGCGATCAATGATCACTTGGCTGTTGTAAACGACCTCGTGTTTTTTGAACAATCTGGAAAGGGTGGAGCTGGTGGGCGTACCGCCCTGGGGAGGCATTCCGGGGAACTGCGGTTGCTGGGCGGACTGCTGGGCGGCGATGGAGAAGGAATCGACACAGGCCACCACGGTGCCCCCACGAAGGAGGTATTGGTCGAGGGCAAACTCGGCTTCCGGAGTGATTCCAGCGGGGTGAACGACGAGGACGAGCGGGATTTTTTCGGGATCGAGAAAGGCCGGAGCGTCGCCCCATTTTTGGTCCGCATAGATGTCTTCCAGGTTGCTGGTGACCTCCATGCCGAGGTTGGCGACGTTGTAGGTGCGGTTGAGGACCTGGTGGAACAACCATCCGCGACCCGAGGAACCACCGGCCGCCATGTTGTGGGCGGTGACGAGTCCGACGGTGGGCTGGGTGCGGGTGCTGACTTCGGCAATCGCGCTGATGACATCAAACTCGAGCTGGGTTTCAGAATCAGGGTTGAAGAAAGGAATGACCGTCTTTTTCTCGAGCGAGCTGATGGAAGCCCCGAAGATCATTTTATCATCCTGGGTGACGTCGACTTGTTGCACCTGATCAAGCAGGGCGGCGTCTTCTTCGTCGGTGTTGGGTTCGGGGTCGATGAAGTTGACGGTGACGAGGTCGTTGTTGGCGAGGCCTTCGATTTCACGAAGGAAGCCATCGACGCGCGGAATGTAGCGTTTGAAGTCGGCCGGGGTGCCATTGACGTCGCGGGTGACGTAGTAGTTGATGGTCACGGGTTCGGTCAGTTCGCTGAGAATGGCGCGGGTGCCCTCGGTGAGGGTATAGCGATCGTCTTCGGTGAGATCGATGTTCTTGGTGCCTACCGAGGTCCCCGAGATGAGCTGGGTCACGAAGAAGACGAGGGCGGCGAGGACGACGGTCCCGAAGGCGGCCCGGATGACACTGCTGCTCGGGAGGAGGGAGAGGGAGGCGATCCCCAAAAGGGCGAAATACAAGCGGGCGTCTTCGAGGCCTTCGATGCCGAAGGAGAGTCCAAAGAAGAGGAGGCCAACACCGGTGAGGCCAAGGAGGATGGGCTTCAGAGCATTCATGATTTTTTTAAAAATGATGGTGGGAGGATTGGGAAATTAAGCACGTTGTGACTTGAGGACCATGTTGGTGCCGACGAGGCAGACCGCGATCAGTCCTAGAAAGTAGATGAGACTGGTCATGCGGATGAGTCCGAAGCTGGCTTCCCGCAGATGGCTGAAAACTCCGATCTGCGTCATGGTATCGACGGCGAGGGCGGCGCTGGGGCCGGTGCGGCGGACTTCGTTAATCACCTGCTCGAGACCCACGATTGTCAGGACGCAACAGATCGCGACCGAGACGATGAGCGCGACGACTTGATCGCGGGTAAAGGCCGAGACGAGTGAGGTGATCGCTAAAAATGTGCAGCAGACCAGAAAGCTCCCAAGGTAACCGGAAAGAATGGTCCACATATCGGGCTCTCCCAGCCAATCGACGGCGACAACCATCGGGAAGGTGAGAGCCAGCGCGATCAGCCAGACTGTGGCGGATGCGAAGTATTTTCCTAGAATGGCACTCCGGATTTTGATTGGCCAAGTGCCGAGAAGTTCAATCGTTCCGGTGGCGTGTTCATCGGACCACTGGCGCATGCTCACGGCAGGAACGAGGATCATGAGGAGAAGAGGGTGGTAAGGGAAAAAGGAGCTGTGGAGACTTGCGTCGCCAATGGCCCAGAAGTTGCCGAGGGTGAAGGCGAGCAGGGTGGAGAGGAAGCCGAAGATCACGACGATGGCGTAGGCCGTTGGTTGCGTGAAGTAGCTCGTCAATTCGCGTTTGAAAATAGTCCAAGTGTTCATTCTGGAAGTCAGGGTGTGATTGAAAAATTAAGCGGCGGTGTTGTCGGTGGAGGTGACCTTGTGGAAGAGGTCGTAGAGCGAGCCTCGACCTTCGGCAATGAGTTGTTCCGGAGTGCCGTCGGCGACGATCTTGCCTTGATCGACAATGACGGCACGGGTGCAGGCCGCTGAAACTTCTTCGAGAATGTGGGTGGAGAAGAGGATGGCCTTTTCCTTGCCGAGGTTCTTGATGAGCTTGCGGACTTCGAGCTTCTGGTTGGGGTCAAGGCCGTCGGTCGGTTCGTCCAGGACGAGGACTTCGGGATCGTGGAGGAGGGCCTGGGCGAGGCAAGTGCGGTGGCGGTATCCTTTCGAGAGGGTGCCGATGGACTGCCGGGCGACGGAATTGAGGAAGCAGGTCTCGATGGCGGCTTCGACTGCTGACCTGCGGGCGGCTCCGCCCAAGCCGCGCAAGGAGGCGCAGAACTTCAGGAAGCCCTGAACCGTCATGTCATTGTAAAGGGGGGCGGATTCCGGGAGGTAGCCGATTTTTTTCTTGGCGGCTTCGGGGTCGTCGATGACGGAGAGGTCGCAAATTTTGATCTCACCTGCAGTGACGGGGAGGAAGCCGGTCACCATTCGCATGGTGGTGGATTTTCCGGCGCCGTTGGGCCCCAGAAATCCAAGGACTTCGCCTTTTTTGACTGAGAATGAGAGATCATCGACGGCAACTTTTGAGCCGAATCGTTTGGTGAGACCGGAAACTTCAATCATGGGAGTTCAATTTTTTGCGTTGTATGCACGTTGTAAGCGTCAAGAAGCGCTAACTTGTCGGGGAATTTCCGGATTGGAAGCATTTTTTCAAGCGGAAAGTTGTTTGGCATTGTTGATAGGATCTGCGAGGACATTGCCCATGGAATTGCGAGCCGGAGTTGCGGGATCAGGATCGATGGGACGAAATCACGCCCGTTGTTACTCTTTGATGGAGGGAACGGAGCTTGCGGCGGTTTACGATGCTGATTTGGAACGGGCCAAAGCGGTGGCGGATGAATTCGGGGCCCAGGCTGTCGATTCACTTGAAGCGCTGGCGGAGGCTTGCGATTTGGCCAGTGTGGCGGTCCCGACGGTGGCTCATTTGGCGGTGGGAGGGGAACTCATGCGGCGCGGAGTTCATGTTTTGATGGAGAAGCCCATCGCGCCGAACGTCGAGGAGGCCCAGGAATTGGTGCGAATTGCGGCGGAATATGATCGGATCCTGCAGATCGGGCACATTGAGCGCTTCAATCCCGTGATGCGAGAGCTTGAGGCCAAGCTGAATCACCCGAAATTTATCGAGGCCCACCGGCTCTCGCCTTTTCCGAATCGCAGCATTGATATCGGGGTGGTTCTCGATTTGATGATCCACGATCTCGAGATTATTCTGCACCTTGTGAAGTCGCCGGTGGTGAGCATCGACGCGGTGGGCGTGCCCGTCCTCATGAAAACCGAGGACATTGCCAACGCCCGGATTCGGTTTGAGAACGGGTGTGTCGCCAATGTCACCGCGAGCCGGATCAGTCCCGAGCGGATGCGGAAGATCCGGGTCTTTCAAGATGATGGATATCTCTCGCTCGATTATCAGGAGCAGACGGGCGAAATGTATTGGAAAGCGGACGGCGGGATTCAAAAGGCCAAGGTGGAGGTTGAGAAAGACGAGCCGCTGAAGCTGGAGTTGACCGCTTTTGCGGAGAGTGTCCGGGATGGAAAGACGCCCGCCGTGACAGGTCAGCAGGGTGCGGATGCTTTGGCGGTGGCCCTGGAGATTACCCGGTTGATTGGTCAGTAGAGGAGTGGGGGCTTTCGAGCCCCCGGCTGTCCGGGGACGTGGTTGCCCACGGCTGGAAAGCCGTGGCTCCTTTACCATTCGCAGAGGGACTCGACGTGGGCGGCGGAGCCGTCGCGGAGCCAGGAGTCGAGTTGGGCGGGGTCTTTTAATTGCTGGCCGCGTGAACGGGGGACGACGAGGAATTGGGACTCGATTTCGGGAAGGGTGGTGAGGTCGCTCCAGAGTTTTTCGAACTGGGTGACGGGGAAGACGTCTTCCTGTCCGTTGCCCCAGCGCTTTTTGACTTCCTTGAGGGTGATGTAAGTCGGGAGGCGGGCCGCGACGCTTCGGATCGCTTCCGAGATGCCCGCCTGATCTCCGGCGAGGATGTCTTCGCGGCTGAGGCCAAAGAGGGAGAGGATCTGCTCGAGGTCGATCCAGGTCGTCATGGTGTTGTAGTAGGAGAGGGCAAATTCGTCCTCCTCGCGTGGCATGGCGAGGCCTTCGAGAAGGCGGGGGCGACCGTTGACGGAGGCGAGACCACCTCCCCGGTCTTCGAGGCGGCGGGTGATGACTTCGAAGGAGAGGCCGGATTTGCTTTGAAGATGGTGGCCGAGAAGGGCGGGGTCGACATCAGCACCGAGGGTGTCGATGTTGTGGAGCATGAGGGTCTTGAGCTGCGGACGTTCCTTGAGCAGAGCGGCGAGGGTTCCGTTGAGGAGGAGGTTGGGCAGTTCGAAAAAGTGGCCCACGGGGTGGAGACACTGGAGGGGAAGGTTGTCGGTATAGTCCGAGGCTTCCCCGGCTCCCTTGGCCCAGCCGATGAGGGCAGTGCGAAGGGAGTCGCGCATTTTTTGCTGTTGGGCGTCGAGAACCTGCTGGGGCATTTCCTCCCAGGCGAAGCGGAGGTCGCGCTCGGTGGGGATCATGCGGAGGCCGACAGAACGACCCGGCGAGAGGTAAAGGGGGCCGGGATAGGCGTAGCGATCGACGGTGTCGAGGAAGTCGCTGGTGGGGCCGTGGGTGAGGTAGGAGGTGGTGAAGAGGTGGGGGATGGGAGTGCCGGCTTCGCTGCCGCGTTTGCGGGATTTCCCGAGGTGGGTCTCGATGAAGGTGCGGTGTCTTCCTCCGAGGCGGGCGAAGGGGTGGAGGGCTTTGCAAACGCCGGCGCCCTGGGTCCAGCGGGAGCCGGCTCCGGCGGCGAGGGTGACGACGGTAACTTCACCGTTGGCGAGGGATTGCCGTCCAAGGACGAGGGATTCCTTACTTGGGGCCGACGAGGTGAAGTTGGTGACGTCTCCGGGTTTGACGTCGCGAATAGGAGTGTTGGCAGGGAGTCGGTTTTGAGCCAGGCCGATGCGGGCGTCGCGGAGGTCCTTGCGGATCTCTTCGTGCTGGGCGGGGTCGAAGCCGTTTTGTTTGAGGAGGTCGGCCAGGGAGGTGTGGGATTTGCTTCCCTTGGCGGTGCGGGGGATGAGGGTGTCGAAGAGGGCTTGAATGGAGGATTCGAAGGCGGGGTTGTTTCGGCAGGCGTTTATGAATTGATCGAGTTCGGCGCGCACGGTCTCGGAGAGTTGCGAGGGAGGAGTGCGGAGGATTTCGCCGAGAGAGAGGTGGTAGTAGGACGGTGGGAGAAGGGAGTCGGCTCCCCGTCGGAGGTCGCCGAAGGTGCCGTGGGGATTGATCGCGAAATCGTAGACGACCGGGTCCATGGCGAAGGGGAGGGCATTTTCGAGTTCGCGCTTGGTCTTGAGCATGATCTCGTGGATTACGGTGAGGGCTTCCTGTTTGCGGGAGGGATCGACGATGAATCCCATGCCGCCGCCGGACATTCCGCCGAGCATCCAGAAGCCCCAGAAGTTGTCGCCGAATTTTTCGGAGACGCGGGCGATGAGGGTTTCGGTGAAATGGTTGGTGGCCCAGGGGATGATTGTTTGAAGCGGGCCCCGGAAGTTCTCGGTGGTGAGGCGGCCGAGGGTGCGGATGTCGCCCTGGCTCAGGGCGTCGACAATTTGGTCGAGAAAGTCGAGCGCTTCCTGGCGTCCCTTCCATTCGGGGGAGGAGCGGAGGAGGTATTTTTCGGTCACCATTTCGAGGATGGGGCCGACGTTTTGGGCCATGCCGCCGTGGACGAGGATGAGGGAATCGGTGAGAGCCTGGCGGGCTTCGGCCGGGATTTCATCGTTCGAAAAAACGTGGTGCTTGGGCATCAGGCGACCGCAGGAAATGCCGTGCTCGGGATCGGTTTCGCCCGCGATTTCGCCTTCGATGAGTTTGATGCCGGGCCAGACCCCGCCGGAGTCCTGCCATCCGCCGCCGGAGCCGCCAATCCATTCGCCAAGGATGGCGCGGGCGAGGACGAGGCGTCGTTCCGCTTCGGTGAGTTCGCCGGTGAGCGATTGCGTTTGCCCGGTGGCCCGCATACAGGTGCTGATGAGAGCGGCGAGGAGATTGGTCGAGACCGCGAGGCGGGAGCCTTTCGGGATGTCGTTGACCGAGGAGATGATTTCGATCCCGCGACCGGGACCGGCGATTTGCGCGAGGAGGTCGGCAAGGGATTTCCCGGATCCTTCGATGCCGGACGGGACGATGCCGGAGGCGATGACGGCGGCTTTGAGAAGGCCGAGGTAGTCCTTGGCAAAGTCGAAAACTTCGGCGAGGGAATCGATCTCGGCCGAAGCCTTGAGATCGATGCTGGTGAGGCGAATGACGGGCTTGTCGATGATGCGGAGGTAGGCTTCGACCGGAGGCTTGGGGGTGGTGTTGCTGCCGTGGACTGCGAGGTCGACCGAGACGTTGACGACGCGGGCCCCTTGCGGGAAGTCCATGCCGAGGAAGAAGATATCGGACCATGCGGAGTGGGTCAGGTCCATGCGGACGGGAGTTCGTTCGCAAAGGACGGGGAAGAGGTGGTCGTCCTGCGCAAGGAGTTCGGGGCGGATGCGGAGCGGGTGGTCGGCGGGGTGTCCCATGCGGAACATCCATTGGTTACCGCGAACGGTGCGGACGGATTTGCGAACCTGGTCGGCGAGGGTTTGGAAGGCGAGTTGGTGGTAGGCCGAGGCGAGGGCGGAAGAGATGCCATCGGACGGGCCCTCTTGTTTTTGAAGCTCGAGGAAGGTGTCGATTGCCTCCTCGAACTGACGTGCGAGGAGGTTCTCGTATCCCTCGAAGGGGATGGAGCCGGTGGCCTCGGCGGGAAGTTTCCCGGGGAGATGAAAGCGGTAGATTGCTTGCAGGAAAAAGAGGGCGCGGACCCGGTGGTAGAGGTTGTTGGATTGGCGGCGGAAGGCATCGAGCTCCCGGCACTCGGCGAGGAGAGCGGGGGGATCGAGCGGAGCGCAGGCTTCGGCGAGGGAGCGGTCGCGGGTGGCGGAGTCTTCCGCCGTAATCAAGGAGACGAGCATAGCAAATATGGGGGAGAGCTTAGCGGGTCAGCGCGATCAGTTCGATCAGAGAGGCCATGACTTCGTCACGACTTTCGCTGGCGAGGGCCATACCGAGTTGGGCGCGGAGGAGGCCGTAGGGTTCGCCAATGTTGAAACGGAGGCCTTGGATTTCGCAGGCGAGGAAATTTTCGCTGCGGGCGGTCGCGTTGAGACTGGGGGTGAGGGGGAGCTTGTCCGACGATTTTGCGAAGGCGGAAGCGAGATCGTCCATCACCGCTTGATTGAGGACGTGCATTCCGAAGAAACAGAGGTAGTGACCGGCGCGGAGGCCTGGCACGATGAGTTCTTGTTCGGCGAGAGTGGGGGTGGGCTTTTCGAGGACATTCGTGATATTGTAGAGCCCCTGGCGATTGTTGATACGGGTGCCCCCAACGACGCCGTAGTAGGGAAGCATACTCTCGTGAGTCGGTTGCACCGCCGAGACCGGGCACTTGGCCTGCCGGGCAACTTCGAGGAGTTGGCTCAGGCAGGATTTTTCCGAGAGCGAGAGGTAGAGGTGGTCGCTCATCATGAGCAAAAAGGGATCGTCACCGGTGAAGTCCTTGGCGAGGAGAACGGCGTGACCATAGCCGAGAGGTTGGGATTGTTCGATGAAGGTGACCTGGCCAAGGTGATCGGAAATGGCGGCCGAGAAATCCCGTTCGGTGCCGGGAGCGATGATGATGGCGGCGGAGTCGATCCCGCTGGCGAAGATTTCATCGAGAAGAAGGGAGGCTGCGGTCTTGGCCTCGCCGGAGGGGCTCACAAGGGTTTGCAGAGGCAGGTGGTGTTGATCCGGGCCTGCGGCGGTGATAACGGCTTTCTTGATCTTCATGGACTGTGCGGATTTTCTAAGGACATTGCCCCCCCATGACAAGGCTTAGGAACGACTCCGAAATTAATTAAGACATGACACTCGATCTCGGGACCGTCAGCTGGTGACCGACACAGTTCGTTCGCCTTCACCTTGAGCAGCACCCAAGGGCATTTTATCCACGACACAAAGAGAAGTCTGCCTCCATGACAGTCCCGATCTCTTCGCGCAATCTCTTAATGAATTCCCTCACCATTCCTAATGGAGACGAGGCTTCGTTACTCCAGCCCCATCACGGTGACGGGCATTTCCTCCAGGGTGTCACCCAGTTTTCGGTCGGCGAGTTGTCGGTACATACGGGACTCCGGAGTGACGACGGTGACTTCGCAGCCGAGATATTCGGTCACGAGACCGCCGCCGGTCGGAGCGAGGAAGTAGAAGCAAATTTCGCCGTCTTGCTCGACTTCGACCAGGGCACCGGGACCGATCTCGTCGTTGAGATCGTAAGGCGGAGGATCAAAGCGTCGAAATTTCCCCAGCGATTCTTCGGCGAGGCTGAGTTGCTCCGCCTGGGCCTGGGCCAGATAGGCTGCTTCGATCGCGCGGGTATCGTATTTTCCTTCCGATTTTGTTTCAGCGCCACTGGCACTTTCCTCGCTGTCAGCAAGGGCCGATTTCAGAACGGCAATTTGCTTGGCGAGTTTTTCGATCAACTGGGAGTGGACATCTGCTTTGGTCACGCCGCAAGCATAGACAAGTGGAAGGGCGCTGACTAGTCTTCGCCGCGATGAGTCATCTGGAGCTGACAAGGGACCTGTTAATGGACGCCGGGGGGCACGTGGAAATGAAGAAAGCGCGGGCCATTCATCGGGATGGCGTGGTGAAATCGGCAGAATACCGGGACGGTGTGCTCTCGGGCGAGACCCGGGTGGGGGGGAAGTTTAAGCGGATTAGCATGGAGATTGTCTCCCGCACGCACATGGAGAATCGTTGTACCTGTCTCATGGTGCGGGCTGATGGGCGCGTTTGTGCGCATATCATGGCGATTGGCTTGGAAGTGATCGAACCCACGAAGGTGGTGGCCGCTCCCGCAGCTCCAGTGGAAGACAAGTGGCCCCGGCTTTCACCGGAAGGGCGGGAGCTTTCGTTGGCGGTGATGTTGCCGCTCAAAGTGGAGCCTTCGTGGGAGAGGGGGCAGCTCATGATTGGCTTTGGGGCCATTCTAGAGGGTGAGGCGACACTTTTGTCGGCGCTGCCGGACGGGGCTTACGCTCTCGACGAACACGACGAGGAACTTTGGCGGATCTTGCGGGAAATCTTTCCCGGCGAACCTCCGGGGATTGTTAATTTCAGCCGGGAGCAGTTTTCACAGTTGCTCGAATCATTGGTGGGGCATCCCAGGGTGCAGTTTGGCAAGAAGGAAGATGTCGTGATTCACTCCCGTGGTCCGCGTCAAAGTCTTCGGCTTGCCGGGGAGCGCATAGTCATCAACAAGCCCGGGAATCTTAAATCCTGGCAGCTTGAGGGAGCGGATTTCCGGCCCATTGCGCCGGGGCTGCCATCGAAATATGAGGCTCTTCTGACGTCGGGGCTGCGGGTGAGTGCGGCGGAAGCCCGCCACGTGCTGAGTCAACTTGAACAGTGGTTCGAAATTCCCGAAGCCTTGTGGGACTCACTTCCCGAAGAAGGGGTGCCCGAAGTGGTTGTGCATTTGGAAGGGTCGCTGCGGCACCTCGAGGCGAGGCTGGAGTTTTACTACGACGGACAAAAGGCCTCGTGTGAGAACGGGGAACCCCGGTTGACGGGGAAGCTCCTCACGAGTCTTTCGAAGGAAAACGCGGTGATCGAATTCTTTCGTGCGTGGGGCTTTGAGGGTCCGGCAAAGGGCGGGAGGATGGCTTTGCGGGAGCGGGAAGAGATTTTAAAATTCCATGCCTTTGCGGATTTGCCCGCTTCGTGGCGGATCGAGAAGGGGGAGCGATTCCAGGCTGCGGCGGAGCAGGTGGTGGCGGTGAAGCCGGATTGGGAATGGACAAGCAGCGGGCAGGATTGGTTTGCGGTCGAGACCAAGTTTCGGGCGGGGAATCAAGAGCTGGAACCGGAACAGATTCAGCGGATGCTCCGCATGGGCTCGGCTGAGCACCCCTTTGGACGGGGCCAGATCGCGGTGGTAGATGCCGCTTTCATCAACGAGGTAAACGAAACGCTTACTGATTCCGATGCGCTGCAAAACTCGCCGGGGGTCTTCGAGATCAACTCCCAGCAAGCGGCTTTTTTGAAGGCGAGCGCGCGTGATTTTGGAATGGCGGTGGCGGAGGATCAACCTGTCGATTTGAAGTTGCCGGATTGTCTTCGGCCCTATCAGGCGGAGGGCGTGCGTTGGATGTTCAAGCTGAGCGAACTCGGGATGGGCGGGATTCTGGCGGATGACATGGGACTGGGTAAGACTCTGCAAACGTTGACCTTTATCCAGCAGCGTGGTGGCCGGGCCCTGGTCGTTTGTCCTTCGTCCCTGGTGTCCAACTGGGCAGCGGAGGCCCGGAAGTGGGTGCCTGATTTGAAGGTCGCCCGTCATGTCGGTGGGAAGCGGGGGGACCTTCCGGAGGCCGATATCGTGATCACGAGCTACGCGATTTTGAGGATCGATGCGGAGAAGTTTCGCGCGAGGGCGTTCGACATCGCGGTGCTGGATGAAGCGCAGTGGATCAAGAATCCGGAGGCGCAGGTTTCGCAAGCGGCTCATCGCTTGAAGGCCACGCATCGGTTTGCGCTTTCGGGAACCCCGGTGGAAAACTCATTGTTAGATCTTTGGTCCATCATGGCCTTCGCCTTGCCCGGCTATTTGGGTCCGCAAAAGGCCTTCATGGATCGCTTTGAAAAGCCGTTGCGAAAAGGGAATGATCCGGCGCTCTCACGTCGGATTGCGCGGCGGTTGAAGCCGGTCGTTTTGAGGCGATTGAAGACCGAAGTTGCCAAGGATCTTCCCGATCGGATTGAGCAGGTGCGTTACTGTGATCTCACCAAAAAGCAGGACTCGATTTATCGTCAGCTTCTTCAGGAAAGCCGGGCGCAGGTGGATGCGGCCGAGGGTGGCCGGAAGCGGATGGTGGCGCTGACGGCCCTGCTTCGCTTGCGACAGGCGTGCTGTGATCTCCGGCTTCTTCCGAATTTGAAAGTTGAAGACAAGGATGCCGGAGTGAAACTTGATGAACTCAAGTCCCTGGTCGAAGAGGCCGTGGCAGGGGGGCATCGCGTGCTGGTCTTTAGCCAGTTTGTGCAACTCCTGCAGGGGGTGGTTCCGATGTTGTTAGAGAACCAGTGGGATTATTGTTACCTGGATGGCTCGACCCGGAAGCGGGCGGAAGTGGTCGAGCGATTCCAGGAGGGGACGGCTCCGGTGTTCTTGATTTCGCTCAAGGCCGGGGGCGTGGGCTTGAACCTGACGGCAGCGGACACCGTGATTCATCTCGATCCCTGGTGGAACCCGGCGGTGGAAGCGCAGGCGACGGACCGGGCGCACCGGATTGGGCAGAAAAATGTCGTCACGAGTTACAAGCTCATCACGAGAGGAACGGTGGAGGAGAAGATTCTCGCTTTGCAGGAGGAGAAAAAGAAGATTCTTGAGTCAGCCCTTGATGGCGCCGGAACCTTGGTGCCCGGCTTGGAAGAGGACGAACTCATGGGCTTGTTTTCGTAGGGGGTCCTCAAGGAACCGGGACCCGGGCCATGAGGCGCTGGATGATTTGGTCGGTGGTGACGTTCTCGGCTTCCGCTTCGTAGGAGAGGAGGATGCGGTGGCGAAGAATCTCGGGGGCGAGTTCCTTGACATCGGCCGGCGTGACGAAAGCGCGCCCTTCGAGGAAGGCGTTGGCGCGGGCCGCGCGGGCGAAGTTGATGGTGGCCCGGGGTGAGGCACCCGCTTGAATGAGGGTCTTGAGCGAACCTTCGTAAGCTGCGGGGTCCCGGGTGGCCTGGACAAGATCGACGATGTATCCGCGGACGGCGGGATCGATGTAGATTTCATCGACGAGGCTGCGGCTCAAGGCGATGGTCTCGGGATTGGTGACGGGGGAAGTCGATTCGTTGGCATGGGAGGACGACATGCGGTCGAGGATGGCGAGTTCTTCATCACGGCTGGGATAATCGACGTGAACTTTGAGAAGGAAGCGGTCGAGTTGGGCCTCGGGGAGGGAGTAGGTTCCTTCCTGGTCGATGGGGTTTTGGGTCGCGAGAACGAGAAATGGTTTGGGCAGCGGGTAGCTTTTGTCGCCGATGGTGACCTGGCGTTCCTGCATGGCCTCGAGGAGGGCGGATTGCACCTTGGCGGGGGCACGGTTGACCTCGTCCGCGAGGATGATATTGGCGAAGATGGGGCCCAGTTTCGGGGCGAAGGTTTTTTCCTCCGGATGATAGATCAAGGTGCCAAGGAGGTCGGCGGGGAGGAGATCGGGAGTGAACTGGATGCGCGCAAATTTTGCCTGGAGGGAACCGGCGAGGGCCCGGACGGCGAGGGTCTTGGCGAGACCGGGAACGCCTTCGAGCAAAATGTGGCCATTACTCAGCAGTCCAATGAGGAGCTTGTTGACGAGGTTGTCCTGTCCGACGAGCACTTGTCCCATTTCCTGCCGGATCGCGCCGACCCATGAGCTGGATTGGGAGATTTGTTGCTGAAGTTCCTGTGGTTCCATTGTTGAGGCGGACTGTGGCAACTTCGCGGAGTATGACAAAGAAAAACTCCCCGCCGACCGGGGACCTTTCTCGGAAATCTCTTGAACCGGGCGGAGGGAAGGCGGTTGCCGGGCCTGCTTTCCCGCCAGGTTCTATTTCTTTTGCGTTTTTTCAGGTTCTGGAGTCCCGTGCAAGAATTACGGAGTGCGGAAGGGGGCATGCCAGCCGGTCATTCACCGGCTGGCTGATGACGGCGTTTTTACCGGGTCCGACCTTTTCGGCGACGTCTTCGAAGATCCAATTGCCGAGGTTTCGCCAGCGTATGTTGCGTCCTCCATTGTTGGCATCGTGGAAGGGGATGGGTTCGCCGAGGGATCCCGGCGCGGGCTTCTGAATAAGAGGGATTATAGCCGCAGAGGTAATTTGCCAGGATCGATGCGGGCGTAGGCATCACTGAGAGCGCTTGGGCGGGTTTTATGAGTGAGCGCGGGATTCCCGGAAACCTCTTGACCATAGGTGAGAGACAGGGCGGGGAGGAAGATCAAGGTGAAAATTTGCAGCCCTCTCATGAGGTTCATGAAGAACGTCAAAGGGGGGGCTCTTTGTCCAGAGAGGATCGAGGGTTTTGGTGTTCTATTTCAAAAGGTGAGATTTTCTGGTAAATTTCCGTCGTGAAACACGCTTGTAAGGTCCGGAGTCCCGCGCCATGTTCGCGCGCCGTTGTCCCCAACGGATTGTTTGCAATGAGCGCTCAGATCGTCATCCCTGATAATGCCCCGTTTAATGCCGAGCAGCGCGCCTGGCTGAGTAAATTTCTCAATAAGGCGCTGGCTGGACAAGGCACCAGCGTTGCCCCCACCGGTCCGGCGGTGCCTGTGACCATCTTGTGGGGGAGTCAGACCGGGAACTCCGAAGGGGTTGCCAGGAAGCTTTTGAAAGCACTGAAGAACGGGAACTACGATCCCGAGGTTTTTGACATGGCCGCCTACGACAAGGAGCGTCTGCCAAAGGAGAAGAACCTTTTGATTATTACCAGCACTTATGGTGACGGCGAGCCGCCCGACAATGCCGCCGATCTTCACGGGTATCTCATGGGGGATTCGGTTCCAGAACTTGCGGAGGTGAGCTTTTCGGTCTTCGCCTTGGGCGACAGCGAGTATCCTGATTTTTGCCAATGCGCCATCGAGTTTGATCAACGGCTTGAGGCCTTTGGGGCCAAGCGGATGTTTCAGCGTATCGACTGTGACGTTGATTATGACGAGGAATTCCAGGTTTGGAAAACAGGGGTCATGGAAGCGATGGGGGGTGCGGTGTCGATCGTGTCCGACGAGCCCGTCATTGATGACGAGCCTTATGGCAAGAAGAGGCCTTTTCCGTCTCCCATCCTCACCAGCTACAATCTGAATACGTCGGGTTCCCTGCGGGAGACCTACCACGTCGAGTTTTCGCTGGATGGTTCCGGGTTGGAATACGAGGCTGGTGATGCCCTGGGTGTTTTCTCTCACAATCCGGCCCAAATCGTCGATGAAATCCTTCCGCTTCTTCCCTTTAATACTAAGGACGAAGTCCCTCTCCCCGTGGGTGGCGAAGCGCCCCTGCGCGAAGCACTGATTACGGCCTATGACCTTAGAAGTCTTAATAAGAAGCTTCTCGAAGCGTGGTCCGCGCGGTCCGGGTCCCCTTATCTACGCGCCCTCGTTGAAGGGGGTTCGAAGGCGGATATCGATGATTTCTGCTGGGGGCGTGAGGTGATCGACCTGATCACGGATCATCCTGCTGACTTCAACGACGGCGAGGAATTTGTCGGCGTTCTCAAGAAACTCCAGCCCCGTCTTTACTCCATTGCTTCCAGTCCCAAGGCGCACGAGGGCGAAGTCCATCTTACGGTGGCGATTGTTCGCTACAATTCCCACGGTCGCGACCGCGGAGGGGTTTGTTCGACTTATCTTTCCGACCGGGTGGGTGATGTGGCGGCCGGGGTCTTTGTGCACTCCAACAAAGCCTTTCGTTTGCCGGTTGATCTCTCTAAGGATGTCATCATGGTCGGTCCCGGGACCGGGATTGCTCCTTTCCGGGCCTTCCTCGAAGAACGCGAGGCTACCGAGGCCCCGGGCCGTAACTGGCTTTTCTTTGGCAACCCTCATCGTGCGACCGATTTCATCTACGAAGATGAGATCACGTCGATGCAGAAAAAGGGGTTGATCGATAAGTTGAGCCTGGCCTTCTCGCGGGACCAGACCGAGAAGATCTACGTTCAGGATCTGATGCTCGAAGCGGGCGCCGATCTTTGGGAGTGGCTGCAGGGCGGGGGATACTTCTATGTCTGTGGCGATGCGTCCCGGATGGCCAAGGATGTCGACAAGGCACTCCACACCATTGCGCAGACCCATGGCGGATTGAGCGAGGAAGAAGCGGTCGATTACTTCAAGGACCTTAAGAAAGAAAAACGCTACGCCAGGGACGTTTACTAAAGTCCGCGCTGGATTTTCGAGCGATGCGGGTTGAGGGTTTCGTTGTGAGCGAACTTGTCCGGGTTGAACCCATCGCGCTCCTGCCAACCCAGGCGGGCTGCGCCGTTTTTCTAGGGGATGGTCAGAAGTCGATCGTGTTCTACATCGATCCTTCCATCGGTGCTTCCATCAATGCCGTTTTGTCGGGTTCCAAGCCGCCACGCCCCTTAACACACGACCTTTTTTCCCAATCACTGCGGGCTTTTGGGGCCGAGATCAAGCGGGCCGTCATTGTGAAGCGGGAAGGCGAGATCTTCTACGCGCGTTTATTTGTGACGGCCGAGAATGAGATTATGGAGAAAAAAATCGTGGAACTCGACGCCCGTCCCAGCGACTGCATCGCCCTGGCGGTGCGACACAACGCTCCCATTTATGTTCTTCCGGAAGTTTGGGCCGAGTTGGAGGACATGAGTGGAGTGCTCAACGACTTGAGGAACCAGGAAGATCCGCCTTCCGGATTTGGAGTCTAAAAAGATCACTTGCCGCGACGCGGACTGGCGTTAATTTGGCGGACTATGAGACAGCCCGATTACCTTCGCGAGGACATCCTTCTGAACCCCGACAAGCGGTCCTTCCCAGAGTTTAACCTTCGCAATCTGTTAGACACCGTCTTCAGTCCCACCCAAGGGTGCCGGGTGTGTATCTTGTTGGATTTTGAGGATCCGGCAAGGTGGATCAAGGATTTCGCCTTCGTGGGCGAGAGGCAGTTCGAGATCCAGAACAATGCCTACACCTATTTTTACCAAGGGTTGCAGGAAGGTGTGATGCGGGAACTCGGGATGTCCGGCGGAGAGATGCTGGCTTACAAATACACCTACGGATCCAATCTCGATATGGACGATGAGGTCTGGAATACCGAGGGTGAGTGCCTTTCACTTGATCGGGATGTTTACTCCAACTATGACATCATTCTTTGTATCTCAACCTGGTCGGCGACGGCACCCCTGACGGAGAAGTGTAAGATTTTCAATTTTCGGGGAGCGACAATGCACGGGATGAATGACGTCATCCTGGGGTCCGGACTGGCCGTGAATTACCAGGATGTCTCTGACGACGCCGAAAAGATGAGGGCCGCACTAACCAATGCCAACGAGGTCGAGATTGATTTCGAACTTCAAGACGGGCGCATCCTCACGGCCTGGCTCGGGCTGGGCGGGCAGGATGCCCAGAAGTCCCACGGCCTTTGCCGGGGGACCAAGCCCGACATTGCCAATCTGCCAGCGGGCGAAGTTTACTTTGTGCCACAAGATGCCCGCGGACAATTTCCGATGAAATACGAGGACGGGACACTGGGCGTGCTCGATGTTGTCAATCGCGACGTGGTCAAGTCCACCTTGATCGAGGGGAACCAGGCGACGATTGATGCCCACAATGCCCGGCTTCAGGACGATCCCATGACGGGAACCTTGGGAGAACTGGGTTTTGGGACCCAGGTGCTTCCGGTTTCATACCAGGACATTCAGGATGAGAAAGTCCTCGGAACCTGCCACCTTGCCACCGGACGGGATGATCATCTCGGCGGGGACATCGTGCCGGGGATGTTCAAGAAGCACGAGAACAGCACCCATGACGACATTCTTTTCGCACCTCACAAGACGCCGAATTTCAATGTGAAGGAAGTTCGCATGATCTGGGATGACCGGACCGAGGTGATTATCGAGAATTTTCGTCCGTCACCCTATGTCATTCAAGCGATTTCGGGGGTGCTTCAGGAGGATCTGGTCGAAGCTTAGCAGCCTGTCGGACTTATCCAATCCGGCAAACTCATTTTATAATTTGGTTCAAATCGCACCGACTTCGCTTCGAGTATTCCAATACACTCAGCTCATTCATCGCGATCTGCCCTCAAATTCTAAAATGTTTTACTCGAATCGTCTCAGTCCGACAGACTGCTAGTCCAATAATCCCACTTCGAGGTTCCGGCGGCGGAGCTTTTTCCAAATGATCCATGCGATCAGAAAGACGATCGCCGCCAGGATCGCAAATATCCACCAGGGAACCGGAAATTTTGTTCTGACGGACATTACCATGGGTTGGTCGATGTAGTCCTTGAGCAAGAAGTTCCAAGTGACGGTTCGCTTGTCCGGGCTCACCTCGTGGGCGTTGGTTTCTTTGACCTCCGCTGGGAGGTGGATGGTGTATTTGAAATAGGAGGAACCCAGCATTTTCGGGAATCTTTGAACCTGCACAGGGAAGATTGGGCCAAGCGAAACCGCTCGTTTAAAGGTCGGGCTGAACCCGTCGATTCCGAGGTCAATTTCCCCGGAAATTGCGTCCATTTGCGCCGGGTCGGCAGCTGCTTCTTCCACGAATATCGATTCGTTGCGCTCGGCGATTTCGAGGAGATCCAAGGCGTCGTCGAAGGTGGCTTCGAGATGAAGGATGGCTTTTCCTTCAATGATCTCGAACGTAATGACCTGGACTTCGATGCCGTCTTCCTTCTCATCGACAAGCTTGATGGCGCGGACGTAGTCCTTGGGGTCTCCAATCTGCTTGAGTGCGAGCTTGGGAAGGCTGTAATGGGCGATGAGCCTGCCCGAGCCATCACCATTGATCCAAATCTCTTCCTCGCCTTCAATGCATGAGTTCAGGAGCAAGACCGGCAGGAAGAGTAAAAGACGAAGGGCTTTGGTCACCATGGGTTGGGAGAGTCAAGGCCATGAGCCAGGGGGCGTCAACTTTCCTGATCACGCTTTTTTTATTTGCATCCTTGGATAATTCGGGTGAGCTTGCGGAAAGAAAATCCTGATAAAGATAATCAACTTAGTCAACTTTAAGAATTTCATCTCCCATTTTCATGTCAGAAATCAAGCTCTCCAAAAACGAGTCCATCAAGACCGATAGTAACTACCTCCGCGGCACCATTGCCGAAGGTCTTGCCGATACGACGACCGGATCGGTCTCCGCGAACGACGAACAACTTCTCAAATTTCACGGGACCTACCAGCAGGACGACCGTGATATCCGCATTGAACGGAAGCGTGCCGGTCTCGAAAAAGCCTTCAGCTTCATGATTCGCGTTCGTGTCCCCGGCGGGGTTTCAACGACCGGCCAGTGGCTCGAAATGGACCGCATGGCCAGTGCTTACGGAAATGAGAACTTCAAGCTCACCACCCGACAGGCCTACCAGCTACACGGCGTCATTAAGACCAATCTCAAGCAGACCATTAAGGAGATTAACGACTGTGCCATGGATACCATCGCAGCTTGCGGTGACGTCAACCGCAACGTAATGTGCAATCCCAATCCGGCTCTTTCGTCGGTCCACAAGGATGCCCTTTCAATTGCCCAAGAGCTCAGCGATCACCTCACTCCGGCCACCGGAGCCTATCACGAGATCTGGCTCGATGGTGAGAAGCTGGAAAGCTCCGAGGCCGAAGTGGAGCCGATCTACGGCAAGACCTATCTCCCCCGGAAATTTAAAATCGGGATGGCCATTCCGCCCAGCAATGATGTCGATATTTTCTCGCAGTGCCTGGGCTTCATTGCCATTCAGGAAGGCGGCAAGCTTGTAGGCTTTAACGTGACGGTGGGCGGCGGAATGGGGATGCACCACGGGCAGGAGAAGACCTTCCCCCGGATCGCTGATATTCTTGGCTATATCCCGGCAGGCAAGGCGGTCGAGGTTGCCGAAGAGGTGGTCAAAATTCAGCGTGACTTTGGTGACCGCACCGAGCGCAAGCACGCCCGTATGAAATATACCATCGATGATCGTGGCATCGCGTGGTTCAAGAACGAGATCGAAGGGCGCCTTGGGTATGAAATTGCGGCGGCCCGCGAGGTTCATTTTGATTCAAACGCCGACCTCTACGGCTGGACCGAGACCGAGGACGGCAAGAGCCAGCTCACCATCTTCATCGAGAACGGGCGGGTCGTCGACAAGGACGGTTACCAGCTCCGCAGTGGACTTCGTGAAATTGCCAGGATCCACGAAGGCGACATGCGCCTCACGAGCAACCAGAACATCATCATCGCGGGTGTCGCTCCCGGGGATCGGGCGGCCATTGATGCGCTCATGGATCAATACGGGATCAGTGCAAAGCAGAATCGTTCGGCGCTTCGTCTCAACTCAATGGCTTGCGTGGCGCTTCCGACTTGCGGACTTTCCCTCGCGGAGAGTGAGCGCTACCTGCCCGACCTCATCACCGAACTCGAAGAAATTCTCGACGATCTTGGTTTGACCCAGGATGCCATTACCATTCGTATGACCGGTTGCCCCAACGGGTGCTCCCGCCCCTATATCGCGGAGATCGCCTTCGTGGGGCGCGCGCCGGGCAAGTATAATATTCACCTCGGGGGGGGATTCATTGGAGATCGTATCGCCGGCATCTGGCAGCGCAGTGTGAAGGCGGATGAGATCGCGGGATTGCTTCGCCCGGTTCTTGAGCGTTACGCCAAGGAGCGCAACGACGGCGAGAAGTTTGGCGATTTCGTCATCCGCGTTGGAATCATTCACGAGGTGACCCACGGCAGTGAGGTTCACAAGGAACTCGTTACGGAATGAAAACCAAAGCCTCCATCCAGTCTGTTGATCTTTCGGCAGAAGAACTTTCGCACGAACTCAAGGGCCTGAAGGCTTCCGAGAGGATCGTCCGTTTGAAGGAGATCTACGGGAATCGTCTTGTGGCCAGCACCAGCTTTGGATTGCAAGCGGCGGCGATGTTGCATCTGATTAAAGAGAATGCACCGGAGATCCCGGTGATCTTCGTGGATACCGGATATTGCTTTCCCGAGACTTATGAGTTCGCCCAGGGCTTGATCGATCAATGGGAGCTCGATATCCGAATTTTCAATCCCACGATCTCGTCTGCCCGCCAGGAAGCCCTCTACGGAAGGCTCTGGGAGGAGGGTGAAGAGGGGATGAAAAAATACAGTCTGCTCAACAAGGTGGAGCCCATGAACCGGGCGCTTGCCGAGGTCGGGGGAGATGTCTGGCTGAGCGGTCTCCGTCGCAGTCAGTCTCCAACCCGTGCTGGTCGCGAGCTTGCCGAGCCGCAACGTTCGACGATGAAGGTGTATCCCATTTTGGATTGGGCTGATGCCCAGCTTGCCTCGTATTTTTACGATCACAAACTCCCGCGACATCCGCTTGAGGCCAAGGGCTATGTCACGATGGGTGACTGGCATTCCACCCGTCTTCCGGTCGTTGGCGAATCTCCTGAAGGAACCCGCTTCGGTGGAAAGCAATACGAATGCGGGCTTCACGAGGAGTCTGGACAAAACGACTTTCAAATTTAATAACCAAAATCAACTTATGAATATTGCTAGCAACATCGTCGACACCGTCGGCAACACCCCTTTAATTAAGCTGAACGCCGTGACCGAAGGTCTGGAGTGTGAAGTGTTTGTGAAGGCCGAATTTTTCAACCCCCTCTTCAGCGTGAAGGATCGGATCGGCAAATCCATGGTGGAAGCGGCCGAGAAGGATGGCAGCCTTAAGCCCGGAGGCACCATCGTGGAAGCGACCTCGGGGAACACCGGAATCGCGCTCGCCTTTGTGGCCCGGGCCAAGGGTTACAAGTGCATCCTGACCATGCCGGAAACGATGTCGATCGAGCGCCGCATCCTTTTGAAGGCCCTCGGAGCGGACATCGTCTTGACTCCCGGACCCCGTGGCATGGGTGGGGCAATTGCCAAGGCCAGGCAAATCCTCGCCGAGGATCCTGCCGCTTTCGGACCCAGCCAGTTTGACAATCCTGCCAACCCGCAGGCCCACCGCGAGACGACTGCCGAAGAGATTTGGCGCGATACCGGGGGCAACATCGATGCGATTGTGGCGGGGGTCGGAACCGGAGGCACGATCACCGGTGTGGGCGAAGTCATCAAGTCCCGTAATCCGAATTTCAAGGTCATCGCGGTTGAGCCGGAGAATAGCCCGGTGATCGGTGGAGGCAGCCCGGGGCCTCACAAGATCCAGGGAATTGGTGCCGGATTTATCCCTAAGAACCTCAACACCGGGATCGTCGATGAGACCATGACGGTGACCAACGAAGAGGCCTTCGAAATGGCCCAAAAGCTTGCCCTTTTGGAAGGCATTCCCGCTGGGATCTCTACCGGAGCGAACGTCGCCTGCGCGCTAAAAGTCGCGGCCCGTCCCGAGTTCAAGGGCAAGCGGATTGTGACCATCGGATGCTCGTCCACCGAGCGTTACCTTAGCACTCCTCTTGCGGAAGGCTATCGTGAGGAGGTGACCCATCTTCCCGTCGCGGAACTTCCTGAGTAACTATCGCTGATTTTTCAAAAGCCCGGGTCACAAGACCAGGGCTTTTTTGTGGCTATTTCGACGCAAGTTGATCGAGGATCCAGCCTGCCATCAGGTTGCCAAAGGTGGCGGTGAGATGGGTCGCGGCACCGAAGCCGGCATCGCATTTGATCCCGGGAACAATCGTGTCCGGCCGGACGGTCGTGGTGTCGCCGTCGCAGGTCGGAAAGCGCGGTTGCTCCGGGGAGAAGACGGCGGCAATTTTGAATTTTGGAGATTTTTTTTGATGCGCTTTCGGAAATCGGTATTCGAGGCGCAGTTTCCGGCGAACCGAGAGAAGGAGGGCGTCGCCGTGGGTTTTGGACAGGTCGTCGATCTGAATTTTCGTAGCATCCGTGCGTCCGCCCGCTCCGCCACTGGTGATGACCGGAATTCCGCGTTCTTTGCAAGTGGCAAGGAGGTGGCATTTCGAGCGGACGGAATCGATGGCGTCGACCAGGGCATCAGGTGGGTCGGCGAGGAGGGCTTCGGCATTGGCCCCGGTATAGAAGGACTGATGGGGAAGGACTTCGGCCTCCGGATTGATGAGGGCGACACGCTGGGCGAGCGCAGTGGCTTTGGACTGACCAATCGATTGCGTGGTGGCGTGGATTTGCCGGTTGATATTGGTCACGCAGAGATCATCAAGATCGACAAGAGAGAGCTTGCCGACGCCCGAGCGGGCCAGGGCTTCGACGGTCCAGGAGCCGACCCCGCCAAGCCCGACCACCATGACGTGGCTTTTTGAGAATTTTTCGAGAGCAGCCCTTCCGTAGAGTCGGGCAACTCCGCCAAAGCGATTGAGGAAGTCATCGGTCACGGCGTTTTCTATGCTGACATGCGGATTGAACGAAAGACTGTATTCTGCTAAGAAGCGCCCCACAACAAATGAGTGCAGCGGAGGAAATAAGAAAAAATCGCAATTTTGTGCGGCAGTTTTCGGTGATGTTGCCGAACCGGGTGGGGGCCTTTTCGGCTCTCTTGAACCTGCTGAGCCGTCGCGAAATTCATGTCATCGGCCTCAGTGTTCAGGATTCCCGGGACGCCACGGTGGCACGCTTGATTGTCGACGATCCTGATTCGGCCGAGGAATTGTTCATGGAGCAGGGGATCGCCTTTACTCTCTCCGAATTGGTGGTGGTGGCGATGAGGGAATCGGGCACTGATTTGCGGAAGTGTCTGAAAGTTCTCTACAAGGCCGAAACCAATCTCGACTATGCCTTTTCCCTCATGGTGCAGCATCAGGGGAAATCCCTGCTCGCGATGTATTTGGAGGATTGTGAGTTCGGAGCGTCGATTCTGAATCAGGCCGGACTGACGGTCGTCTACGAAGACGAGCTTTGCCGCTAGATTTGTTCGAGAGATCGCGTAGGGTGAAGTGATGTCCGACATTCACTATTCAAACAGACGAGCAATTCTCAAGACGGGGGCGGCTGCTGCGGCGGCGCTTCCACTCGCAGGATTCGCGCAGGCCGGCGGGAGCGACGAGATTAAAATTGCCACGATCGGTTGTGGCGGCCGGGGCCGGGGTGCCACCGCCCAGAGCCTTTCCGTTCCTGGAACGAAGCTGGTTGCGGTAGCTGATGCTTTCCGCGATTCCGCTGAAAGCGCGGTGACGGCCTTCAAGA
>Ga0209390_10003211_pt1 | contig 26899 bp, 28 predicted proteins | sample BON01_FD_187212 | JGI IMG/M metagenome (GOLD analysis project Ga0209390, IMG submission 187212) | Freshwater microbial communities from Lake Bonney liftoff mats and glacier meltwater in Antarctica - BON-01 (SPAdes) (version 2) | ecosystem: Environmental > Aquatic > Freshwater > Ice > Glacier...
TTAGTGCCAGAACGGAAACTCCTGATTTTTTCAAAAAAGACTAATTTTTAGATTTTTTCAATTTCCGTTGCCCGCTGGTTGGCTTCGCATTTTGGCAAAGTTTCGATTTTTTTGTTTTCAGAGGTAAATCCGGGGGATTTACCCCTCTTTTCGGTTCGCCCGGACATACCTCTTCCATACGACTGTCTTTTTATTCTTTTCAGGCTTACTGCTTAAGCTGCTTGTCTGGTTTCCAGGGCGGCCTGGGCAGCCAGCAGTAGTTTGCCCAACCGGTGCAGGTTGTACGATAAGATCCCAAGGCTTACATATCGCTTATAGTTCTTCAGCCCTTTGTCCGGACATTTGTCCAGCCCATTGTGCTCCAACTGGTTAATGTTCGATTCGACTGCACTGTGATGGTTTCTGAGCTTTTTGAATTTCTTTTGTGATTCTTCCTGTTTCTCTGCCGCGTTAAGTTTACCTTTCTTTGGCATCACCAATTGAGGGATGTACAGCGATAGCAGCTCCTTATTCTCTTTGCTGTAAAACCCTTTATCCAGGCTCAGACTTTCTATGTTGTCGTATCTGGACAGCAGTGCATCTGCCAAAGGGATGGTTAATGCCACATCGGCTTTGCCTGCTATCACCTGATGGTGAAGGATGAAGTGATATTGATCGGTGGCAATGAGTAGCTTATGCCCCAGTTCAACCTTTTTGTTTGCTTTTCCTTTACTGATCCACTCGGTATGGGGTTCAACTACAGAAAATACTTTTTCTTCTGAGGGAATGGTCTGACCTTTCAGTAAACGTCTTTCTATCAGATTGATGTGTTTTGCCATCATTTCCTGATAGTAAGATAAACCTTCCAGGAGTGCAAAAAGCTTCACATCAAATGCCGGGGAATGGTAGAGTTTCCGGCTACTTTGGGCTATCTTTTCTCCCAGTTCGTCAGCCAGTCGAAGATATTCTGATACCTGGGTTTTGATGGTGGTTTCTTTGTTTTTACCGGTGGAAGCACAGGCTTTACCCGTGGAGCGTAACGAAGATTTAAGTGAGGAACGCCACAGTTTATGCTTTCGCCAGCCTTGCAATCCGTACTGTTTCCTGCAGTGGTCCATTACATCGATTGCCTTTCGGCAGGCATCCCAAAGCAGGTTCAGGTCAGTGGGGAAATGGACGTTGGTTTCTAAAACGTAGGTGTCTGACTTGATCCTGAGCGTTTCTTTTTTTTTTAACACAAACTGATGTGCCGTCTCCACTACCAGGGTATTGACCTGGTTAACAGTTTGCTCATCCAATAAAGACACATTATCTTTCAGCGTTTGCAGGCCGTAGGTCTTGCCTTCGTTAAACCTGTTTTCAACGCCCATAATCTGACGGATCAGTTTATCGAAATTGGAAAAATGATGCAGGGCGTCATAGTTGGCATTCAGTGTCAGACGAACTACAGCCAGTACCAGTATCTCCCACATATCCATACCTGTACGGCCGGTATCCTGCTTCTTCCCTTTGATTTTTAGCTCAATCAGGGCAAACACGCGCTCATTTAATTCCGGGGTTATAAAAATATGCTGCAGGGCGGCCAGTACCGGAGCCAGCTCATGCCTGCTGTTTTTGGGGATAGCTACTTCTGCTATGGGGGTAATTCCTAAAGTTTGTTGCAGGGAGAATCGTTGGCGCATCGAATGTTTTTTCCTTAATTGATCTACACTTTAAAAATAGTTGAATAATAGCTGCCAATCAAGCGTAGAAGGCACTAAATACCGCTTTTTTGTATCTTTTTACTGACATTTGTTGAATTATTCAACCATGGGTTAAGCATGTATATGCTTCATTATTAAAAATTTATAAGTTTTCGTCCAAACACTAGTTAGTACCGCTGCGATAGGAGCAGTGATTTGACTTGGCCCTCATCGCTATCAAAGGTGACCGATTTAGAATTCTGATCTTTTATACCAATTGTCGAAAGAGTACGGCTGAAAGGCAATTCTCAAGTTTTTATCTTTTTTAGAAAGGCGATTTTATGATTTTTGTCACTTTAGGCCTAATCAATGTCAGACCGATTTATCCCATCGAGATTTATCAGACTTTTTTGTGTCGCTTCCGATTTCAGTATCAAGTCATATAAAAGCTGAATACTCGCATTCTTGAAATCAGCAAAATGTTCCAACTTAAAATTAAAAATGTTCCCTAATTCAATACCAAATCAAATTCGCATATTCGCCGACCCTAGCCAAGCAATATATTAAAGGACTAGACCAAGATTCGTTTCATTCCCTTACAAATACCTAAAATCATTTCTTATTGTCACATCGGTAAGATTCGATTGTAGTGATGATTTTCTTCTTGTCTAGTATTCAAACGTATTTTCACTCGCAAACATATCCTGTCTATTCCAGCTGGTTAAACACCTACTATTTGTTGTCAAAATAATCCTTCTGCTCTGAGATGGGCTTTATTTTTGGGACTTTAAGAAGAAAAAACTCAGTAAATACGTGTTTTAAATCTCAAACTATGACAGAAATAGAAATTTTTGACGCAATAATCATAGGCTCCGGTCAAGCAGGAACACCCCTTGCTTTTGCGCTAGCCAACGAAAAATGGAAAGTGGCAATCATCGAAAAAGGAGATTTTGGAGGTACTTGCGTAAATACTGGCTGCACGCCAACCAAGATGTATGTGGCTAGTGCCAGGCGGATGTGGGAAATCCAGAATGCGTCTGAGTTGGGAATCGAAATCCTCAATTCGCCCACAATAAATTTAAAAGCCGTTAAAAACAGGAAGGATAATCTGGTCAAGAAATCTAGGAATGGTATAGCGAAATCGCTGGGTGATCATGAACAAATTACCTGTATCAAAGGCAACGCAGAATTCGTCGATACGAAAAAAATCAAAATAGGTGCAAGAATTATTCAAGCTGAAAAGATTTTCATAAATGTGGGTGCCAGGCCTGTGGTCCCAGAGGAATTTGAATCTGTGGATTACCTTACCAATGAATCCATTCTGAAACTTGAAAAAGTCCCCGAAGAATTGATTATTCTGGGAGGTGGCTATATTAGTTTGGAGTTTTCACAGATCTTTCACCGATTTGGTTCTAAGGTTACTGTAATAGAAATTGGAGATTTTTTGATTTCAAGAGAGGATGAAGACACTTCATCTTTGGTACAAAAAATTTTAGAGAAAGAGGGAATAGAAGTCTACTGCTCCGCAAAGAAAGTAAAGGTAAAACAGGAAAAGTCAGGTAAAATCAAAATTACATTCGGTGATGAACTAAACCCACAATCAGTTTCTGGAACGCATCTACTTCTGGCCACCGGGAGAAAATCAAACGCTGATCTGATCTGTCCTGAACATGCTGATTTGGAGGTAGATGAGAAAGGTTACATTAAGGTGAATTCGAGATTAGAAACTAATGTACCAGGGATTTTTGCTTTAGGCGATTGCAATGGGCAAGGAGCTTTTACACATACTTCTTATGATGATTTTGAAATCGTCAAGAACCAATTATTGGGAGATGGAACCAAGACCTTAGCTCATCGGACACTCAATTACGCCATTTACATAGATCCTCCATTAGGTCGGGCAGGGATGACAAAAAATCAAGCAAAAGAGAGTGGAAAGAAAGTCTTGTATGCTCAGATGGCTATGTCAGATATCTCTCGTGCCAAAGAAAAAGGGGAAACTAATGGAAAAATGGAGGTTCTGGTGGATGCTGAATCAGAGAAGATTATAGGAGCCTGTGTATTTGGAACAGGTGGAGATGAAATAATCAGCACATTCATCACAGCTATCTATGGTGAAATGAGTTATAAAACTTTGATGAATTCAGTACAGACGCATCCTACTGTCAGCGAATTAATTCCGACCTTACTTCAAAATTTGAAACCACTTGTTGATCAAAAGAATGAAAAAATCGCATAAAATTTATGCAATTCTCAATGCCATCGTTTTGATAGCAGTGATATTTTGGAATTACTGGATTAATGTCAATGGTATCAATGGAAATACTGTAAGCTCGCTAAGCAATGAATATCAAACCCTTTTCACTCCAGCTAGTTATGCTTTTTCGATTTGGGGGATTATTTATTTAGCATTAGCTGCGCAAGCTATTTTTTTTATCAGGAGAGCATTTAGTCCTGATAAAGACTCAAGTTTTCTTTCTCAGATAGGCCCCTATCTGATCATAACTAATATTCTTAACAGTGCGTGGCTTTGGTTTTGGCTGATGAATCATACTGGCTCTAGCGTCATTGTCATGTTTATGATCATGACTACTCTGATTATTTTGATCCTCAACCTAAATATGGAAAGATGGGATGCTCCAGCTAAGATCATTTTCGGGGTTTGGTGGCCTATTGCTATTTATAGTGGTTGGATTGCCGTAGCTACTATTACAAACGTCTCGGCTTATCTTACGAAAATTGAATTGATGGGACCATTTAGTGAGTTCACATGGGTCATCATTATGATAAGCGTAGCTACCCTGATTAATTTGTTTATGATTTGGACCCGTAACCTAAGAGAGTTTTCAATTGTGGGTATCTGGGCATTAGTGGCAATAGCAGTCAGACATTGGAATAGTTATCCAGATATTAAAACAGCAGCTCTTACCGGTGCTGGCATTATCTTGATTGCTGTAGCCTATCATGGGTATCAAAACCGAAAAATAAACCCTTTCTCCCCTTCTAAGTAGCAGGGAGTACTGGAAATATAAGATCGAAAGTATAATTCTATTAGCTTTTTTTTGTAAATATTTCCCTAGCTCTTTCTGCTGAACATCAATTTGTTTTCTTGTAATTATAAGATTCTGCCGCTAGAATTTTGTTTCCATCCGCTCGCAATTGATTTCTAATCATAATTATTGGGTCTTAGTTCTGGGCCCTTGATTCTTGGCTCTAAAATCTCGATTCTTTCCTAATTGCCACTCACATCCATATATGTGTAGCCCATTTGATCCAAAGCTACAAAGGTAGTTTTTGCAGAAATAGCAACTTTCACTTCTGGGGTAATATCTTCCTGAGCAAGCTGAAGGAAAGCCATGCTTTGTCCACATAAATAGAACTCCACTCCCACTTTTTTCAACTCATGGAGAGCCAAAATATTCAGGTTATCGATTCCATATTCATCATAAAAAGCTGCATCACTTAGTACTGCTCTGGGTATATCCTCGTATACGATCGCCGCAATTTTAATCTTGTCTGCAGGCACCCCATTGGCGATAAAGAGATTGTAGGTCCGAGCTATTTCAGTGACTGACTCATACATTTTCGTGGAGTCTTTGAACGTGCCACAGATGTCAATTGCGATTTTATAAGTCAAGGGAGGGTCATAGGTCATCACCGGATCACTTATATGTTACCCCTGTCCATGGTGCAAAATCTAAAACAGAGTAAGTCATTTTTTCCTTGATACGCTCAGGTATAATCATCTGTGAGAGACTTATTTAATTGACTATCAGCACTACTACTAAGCAAAAAAAGAGGCGCTTTTTCATAAAAATAAAGTGATTATAGGCTGCGAAAGTAAACAGTTCTCAAAAATATAGTGACACCTCAACTTTATACTTGAAAGCCCAATTAGTTTTCAGAAAAAATAATTATCAATACCTTAAAAAATGAATGTTTTTTTCAGTCTAATTTTAATCCCAAATTATTAAAGTCAATGACTCTTCAGATCGTTTTATTACTTATTGGATTAGCCCTTTTAGTAAAAGGTGCAGATTGGCTGGTTGACGGAGCTTCCGTATTAGCCAAAAAGTATAATGTCTCCGATTTGGCCATCGGTTTGACAATAGTTGCCTTTGGCACCTCTGCACCTGAGTTGGTGGTCAATGCCGTCGCTGCTCAGGGAAATTTCCCAGACATCGTGTATGGCAATATCATTGGCTCTAATAACTTCAACCTTTTTATAATTCTCGGTATCGCAGGAATAATCACACCTTTAGTAGTCCAATCGAGCACCGTATGGAAAGAAATCCCCTTTTCTTTTTTGGCAGCAGTTGGTTTATTGCTCTTGGCAAATAATTACTTTTTTGACGAAACCAGCGAAATCTCGCGTTTGGATGCGGCGATTTTGTTCGCATTTTTCTTTGGCTTCTTATACTACGTGGCTACACAACTCAAATCAGATCCAACTGCTGAAATTGTAGAAAACAAGACTTATTCAACGCTTAAAATCTGGATTTTGATCGGAATTGGCTTAGCTGGCTTAGTTGGTGGAGGAAAATTGGTAGTAGATAACGCCGTCGCAATGGCTCAGTCATTAGGTGTCAGTGAAAAAATAATTGGCCTCACGATCATTGCAGCGGGGACTTCCCTGCCTGAGTTAGCGACCTCTGTGGTGGCAGCAATGCGAAAGAATGCTGACATCGCCATCGGTAATATTGTAGGATCCAATATTTTCAACCTGCTCCTAATCATAGGAATCAGTGGTTTGATCCGACCCCTAGATTACAATGATTCCTTTGATACAGATATTTACATGCTACTTGGTGGAACTGTATTCCTGTTTATGGCGATGTATATTGGCAAAAAACATCAGCTGGAAAGATGGCAGTCGCTGATCCTTCTATGTGTATATTTAGCTTATACTGGATATCTGGTAAGCAAGGAAATTTCTTAACCGGATAAGCTGATGACACTCCTTTTTGAATTGACAAGTTTTGATCTCCCGATTTCCAATCCGGTGGTCAAATTCCTGTTGATTTTAGTTATCATTCTACTCGCTCCTATTTTTTTGAACCGATTGAAAATTCCTCCACTTTTAGGCTTGATCGTCGCTGGCGCGCTAGTGGGGCCAAATGGTCTTGGACTAATCGAGCGAGACAGTGGAATTATCCTTTCGGGCACGGCCGGCCTGCTCTACATCATGTTTTTGGCAGGATTGGAGATTGACTTGCAGGACTTCAAAAAGAATAGTAAAAAAAGCCTGGTATTCGGAATGTTCACTTTTCTGATCCCCATGTTCCTTGGAATTTTGGCAGGCTTGTACTTGCTCGAGATGACCTTGATTTCATCCGTTTTGCTGGCAAGTATGTTTGCCTCGCATACGCTGATCGCCTATCCGCTGATCTCTAAATTAGGGATCGCAAAGAATCGAGCGGTAAATATCACCGTTGGAGGCACCCTGATCACAGATACCTTAGCGCTTTTGGTTTTAGCTATTATCATCGGCACTACCAAAGGAGAAGTTAATCTTCTCTTTTGGATCAAATTGACCTCCTTCCTAACTATTTTCGCTGCGATAGTTGTATTCATTTTTCCACGAATTGGCCGTTGGTTTTTTAAAAAATATGCAGATAATTCCTCCCAATTCATTTTCGTATTAGTACTGGTTTTCTTAGGCGCAGCCATGGCTGAGCTTGCAGGAGTAGAGGCCATCATCGGTGCATTCTTAGTAGGATTGTCGATCAATTCCCTGATCCCTCACACCTCTCCGCTGATGAATCGAGTGGAGTTTGTGGGCAATACGATCTTTATTCCCTTCTTCCTGATCGGAGTAGGGATGTTGGTAGATTTCCGGATTTTCATCAATGGATGGGAGACGATCTGGGTCGCATTTGTAATGACGGGAATTGCTATACTAGCCAAATGGTTGGCGGCATATGCCACGCAGAAATCCTTCAACTTTTCGGTTGACGAGCGGAGAATCATCTTCGGGCTAAGCAATGCCCAGGCTGCAGCTACCTTAGCGGCAGTGTTGATCGGCTACAACACGATTTTAGGGACGGATGAATTAGGTGAACCGGTCCGACTGCTCTCGGAAACCATATTGAATGGAACTATCGTGATGATCCTCGTGACTTGCACGGTCGCGTCACTCGAAGCTCAAAAAGGCGCAAAAAATATTGCAATGGCAGAATCGCCACTCGATAGCAACACTAATTCCGAGATCCCAGAGCGAATCTTAATCCCAGTTCGAAATCAGGAAACTTCGGATGAATTGATCAATCTCAGCATCCTGATCCAATCGCCCAAAAAGCAGGCGAGTATGTACGCCTTGAGTATTATCAATCCGGATCTGCAGGATTCCGGTGCTGAAATGAAGGCTCAAAAAACGCTAAACAAAGCTTCTGAGACTGCTGCTGCCACAGATCACTTTCTTTATGAATTACTTCGCTATGATACGAGCATCGAGCATGGGATATCAAGCGTAATTCATGAGAACAAAATTACTGACCTGATTCTGGGACTTCACGAAAAGCAGGGAATGAGTGACAGTTTCTTGGGAAATCTCACCGAAAACCTCCTCAGACGAAGCAATACCACCACTTACATTTACAAGCCTAATCAACCTTTTGAGACGCATCGAAGGCATTTGGTTTTTATTCCTCCCGGAGCGGAGCATGAATTGGGCTTTCCTTTTTGGCTGGTAAAAGTCTGGAATATTGCACGAAATACCGGTGCACGAATGATCTTTTACCTTTCAGAAAGCACTCAAGTTTACATCCTCGATATCCTGAAAAATCATCCCATCCGACTGGAATTTCGGGCTTTCCCAGACTGGGGGGAATTGGGGAATCTAAATATTATACTGAAACCCGATGACAATCTAATCATGGTACTAAGCCGAAAAGGTGAAGATTCCTATCACCCTAAAATGGAGGCCATCCCTGAATTGATCAGTAATTTTCTGAAAAACCACAGTTTTATTTTGATCTATCCCAACCAACCTAACTCAAGCGGACTGAACAGTTTAGAAATGATTCATGGCTCACTACTTGGGCCTATAGAGCGGTTGGATTTTATCAGTAAGCTAATTTCTAGCCTATTTAGAAAAAAATAACAGTTTTTTAGTGTTTAAAAAAGCAACCAAAGGTATATCTAGTTACATTAGACTATGTATTTTGTTTCCCTGCTACGATTGTCTTTCTTTTTACTCTTTTCAGCCGGTGTATTTACTTATGGCTTTGCCCAACAGCGACCTGAATTGGATAATGCCTTGCTAGTCAAAATCTCTCCTTTATCATTTCTTGAACCCGAGACTATTGTGATTCAGGGGGGTATAGAATATTTTTTCAGTCCTAAATTCAGCATTCAATCTGAAATTGGATTCAACGTAGGAGTCTTTGGCCTTCCTTCCGGGCGTGGCAAAAATGAGGATTTTTCATTGTGGAGAAGCAAAAATGAATTGAAATTTCACGTTAAACAGTTCTACCTGGGATTTGAGTTATTCATTGTCCAGAAGGATTTCATTAGATCTGATGATTCCTATTCGGCCTCTAATGTCGCCACTTGGTATAATACTGCTCGAATTAATTTCCAAGTATTTGGTACCGGTTTGAAGTTTGGTCATCAGGCTTATATATCTGATAATATCTTGCTCGATTCATTTGTGGGATTTGGGTTTCGGGGCAGGTATCGTGAAATCGACGTGATTGAACTTTCAGCCTTTCAGAGTAGTGAGTATTTCGAAGAAACCTTTTTTGGAAGTAGCCGATATAACTTTGAGGGATGGGACTCAGTACCTCACATTACACTAGGAGTAAAAATCGGGATCTTAACAGGGAAACAGGATTGATGAAAATATTTCAAATGAGCCCAAGGCAAATCATCCAAGTTGTACTCACTCTTTTATTCTTTAATGTATCCGCTTTGGCTTTTGCACAGCAAAATTTAGAACTAGCTAACCGCTTATTGATCAAATTCTCTCCTCTTTCTTTATCCGAACCAGAGACCGTGGTCTTTCAGGGTGGGCTGGAATACTTTTTCAGTCCGAAAGTCAGCATTCAATCAGAGATTGGGTTGAACGGAGGAGTCTTTGGAGTCCCATCCGGAAGGCGCAGAAACGAAGATTTTTCATTGTGGCGAAGTAAAACTGAAATTAAATTTCACCAGAAAGAATTTTATTGGGGGTTCGAATTTTTCTTTGTTCAGAAAGATTTGATCCGTAATGATGATTCCTTTACACCTTTCCAACAACAGATTTGGTATCAACAAGCGCGCATCGACTTTGAAGTATATGGTGCCGCTGTTAAGTTTGGGAGGCAGGTTTTCATCAGTAATAATATCCTTCTGGACTTTTTTACAGGATATGGATTACGCTCTCGCTACCGGGAAGTGACTGTTATTGAATTGTCCAATAGGCAACAAGGAACGAGTTTTTCTGGACAAAATAATCCCTTCAATGAACGATACCGCTACCTTGGCTGGGATTATATTCAGCACCTTTCTCTTGGAATGAAAATGGGTTTCCGGATTGGAAAGAAAAATAGAATTCCTGACTTGAAGTAGCTATTAACAACTTTAGCTGCATCTTATTCACCCTGATTTTTCTGGGAATTCCAGGCCTAGTGAGTGCTCAAAAAAACCAAGGTCTCGACAATCGCTTATTGATCAAATATTCTCCCTTAGCTCTTGCAGAATTGGAGACGGTTGTACTCCAAGGTGGAATCGAATATTTCCTAAACGACAGCTTGAGTTGGCAGGGCGAAATTGGATTGAACTCGGGTGTATTTGGAGCCAATGCCGGAAGGGATCAAAATTCAGATTTTTCATTTATCCGCTTTCGTACCGAAGTCAAATGGTATCTACCAAGTAGCTATGTAGCAGCAGAAGTCTTCGTATTGGCCAAAGACTTTGATCGCCAAAATAATTTCTTTTTCAATGGAGAGACTAATATAAGCTACAAAACCGCAAACATTCGCTATTTCTCCACCGGCGCTATGGCAAAAATCGGTTCGCAAAAATTTATAGGAAAGCGGGTGCTATTTGATAAATACATCGGATTGGGCTTTCGGGTAAATCACAACGATGTAAAAGTATCAGAGGGAGGCACTATTGGTGGAGATGGCCCTTCTCCTATTCTGGAGGATAAGTATCGAAATCTCAGTTGGGCACTAGCACCAAATTTAACCATCGGGTTCTTGACTGGGAAAATTCGCCCAGAGAAATAACACATTCATTTTTCCAAGCAATCTTTTCTTTTCCTCCCCCAAAAAAACCATCCTTCCTCTTCACCACTGATCACTTTCAGGACAGTTACTTATTTGGCATCTGTTAGCTTTGGGAGATTATTTGATTGTCTTTCAGCCAATTTACAGCTACCTCAAACCTATTTTCTCAGGCATGAAAAATTTTGCCAAACCCTACCTCTCAAGATTTGTATTCCTATCAGGGCTTTTCTTGCTCATCCAGACTTTTAGCTTTGCGCAGCAAAACCAAAAGCCCGGTAAAGTCAGTGGCAAACTGCTGAATAATTCAAGTAAGGAATCCATTCCTTTTGGCAGTATTGCCATTTACACACTGCAAGACTCCCTGGTTGATGGAGCCATCTCCGGCGAAAAAGGAGAATTCGAAGTGCGAATACCCTTCGGCACCTATTACGGATTGATTGAATTCATGGGCTTCGAATCAGTAAAAACAGGCAACTTCTCGCTTTCTGCACAGCAGCCAAATTTCAACTTGGGAGAGATTTTCATTGAATCTGCAGCAACAGATTTGTCAGAAGTAACCGTGCAAGGAGAGAAAACGCTAATGGAGCTTTCGCTCGACAAGCGAATCTTTAACGTCGGAAAAGATCTGGCAAATGCAGGAGCAACAGCCTCGGATATTTTGATGAATCTTCCTTCCGTGTCTGTGGATACGGATGGAAATGTCCGGCTTCGCGGTTCCGGCAACGTCCGGATTCTGATCGACGGCAAACCTTCCGGCTTGGTCAGTTTCAAAGGTGGTGCAGGCCTCCGGCAACTTCAGGCAAATATGGTTGATCGAGTGGAAGTAATTACCAATCCCTCCGCTCGATATGAGGCAGAAGGCATGGCCGGTGTCATCAATATTATTCTCAAAAAGGATAACAATCAGGGTTTTAATGGCTCCTTTGAAGTTATTACCGGTACACCGCTAAACCTCGGCTTATCCACCAATCTCAATTACCGTAAGAATCGGATCAACTGGTTTATCAATTATAGTCTCGCAAGAAGACATCTCCCCAACGTAGCCGAACTCTACCAGGAAGTATATAATGCCGATGGATCGACTTCAATTCTGAGTCAAACTAATTCGGGAATAGTCAAAAGCTTCAATAATACTATCCGTGGAGGGCTTGATTATTACTTCAATGAGAAAAGCATCTTGACCGCTTCCTACCTCTGGAGACGAAGCGATGCACGACGGATCACTGACATTCGCTATGAAGATTACTTAAACAGCTTTGACAACTACCTTGGTTATTCTCTTCGTCAGCAGGATGAGACGGAGGCAGAACCCAACTCGGAGGTAATTGTGAGCTACAAGCGCAGCTTTGACCAGAAAGGCCACGAACTCACCACCGCTTTCACTTACCTGAATTACTGGGAGCGATCGGATCAGAAGTTTACCGAATCTGCCTTCTCGCCTACCGGGCTATCGCTTCCAAATTCAGATTTGCTGCAAACTTCCCTAAATGACGAGTACGAAAATCAGTATTTGATTCAACTGGATTATGTGAAGCCTTTTTCTACCGATGGAAAATTTGAAACGGGATTGAGGACCAGTTTTCGGAATATGGAAAATGATTTTGTCGTATCAGAGGCAAATGAAAGTGGTGAACTTATTCCCCTGCCGGGATTGGATAATATATTTCTATACAATGAAAATATCCTCGCAGCTTACGGGATCTGGGGTAATAAATCTGGCGATTGGAGCTATCAAGCCGGAGTCCGTGTAGAGCATACTGATGTAGAAACCATCTTGGTAGAGACCAACGAACGCAATCCCAGAAACTACACCAACCTGTTTCCCAGTGCACATTTGACTTACAATATCTCAAGCGAAAATGCATTCCAACTCAGCTATAGCAGACGGGTCAGAAGACCGGTTTACAACGATCTGAGTCCCTACGTGACCTTCTCCGATCAGCGAAATTTCTTCAGTGGAAGTCCAGATCTCGATCCGGAATTCACCGATGCTTTTGAACTGGGACATATCAAATACTTCGGTAAAGGGACGCTATTCTCCACCGTCTATTTCCGAAATACAACCGATAAAATCGAGCGTATCCGAACTGTCAACGATAATGGATTCTCGGTGACGGCACCTTTTAATCTGACAGGTGAAAAGTCTTTCGGGGTGGAATTCAGCTCTGATTACAAAATCAATGAGTGGTGGAAACTGGATTTGAATCTAAATTTCTTCCATGCGAATATTGACGGTAGTAATATAGAGTCGAATTTCCGCGCAAAAACTTATAGTTGGCTTTTGAGACAGACTTCTCGATTCACACTGGGAAACGGCATGGATATCCAAGTTCGGGCAAACTATGATGCACGCCAAAAAACTGCTCAGGGCGTACGAAAGGGGATTTTCTTTATGGATCTATCGGCTAGTAAGCGAATTCTCGGAGAGCGAGGCAACCTGATCTTGACTGCCAATGACATTTTCAATTCTCGCAGAAACCGCTACATCATCGAAGGTGAAAACTTCTTTACCGAAGGTGACTCACAGTATATCCGACGGCAGATCAACCTGACGATGAGCTATCGATTGAGGCAGTAGAAGTTGAAAGTTTGGAGGTTGGAAGTGGGAAGTTTCGAAGAAGGAAGACCGAATCGCTGTGTAGCTTTCCATAAAGCTTTACTTATAATTAAAATTGATTGAATGCTGCTTCTGGAGAAGCAACATAACTTTAGCATAAATGACAAAAACCCAACTCAGCCTTTTTCTTAGTGCTTTTTTCATCTCTTGGAATACCTTTTCACAGAAGATCAATGCGGATTACCGCCTGAATATCAAGAAGGCAAGTTCTGAGATTATCATCGATGGGGCTTTGGACGAAAAAACTTGGTTGGATGCTGCTGTGGCTACGGAATTCTATATGATTACGCCGATGGATACCAGTTTCGCACGGGTTCAGACAGATGTACGGATGAGTTATGATGCTGAAAACCTCTACCTGATTGTGATTAATCATCATGCGATGGAAGGTCCTTATATGGTGGAGTCGCTCAGACGAGATTTCTCCTTTGGAAAAAACGACAACTTTCTGCTCTTCATGGACCCCTTTGACGACCAGACTAATGGATTTTCTTTTGGAGCAAATGCAGCTGGTGCCCAGTGGGATGGCATCATGTCCAATGGTGGCAGTGTGGATCTGAGTTGGGATAATAAATGGACTTCGAAAGTCACCAACTACGACGACAAATGGATCTTCGAAGCGGCAATTCCATTCAAATCAATTCGCTATAAAAAAGGGATTACCGAATGGGGAATCAACTTCTCCCGACTGGATCTGAAGACCACCGAAAAATCAGGTTGGGCCCCAGTTCCCCGCCAATTCCCATCGGCGTCACTCGCCTATACGGGAATTCTAGCTTGGGACAATCCACCTCCAGCTACTGGGGCGAATGTCTCCGTCATTCCTTATGTGCTGGGAGGCGTAGCCAAAAACTTTGAGAATGATGGGGATAATGTCTATCGCCGAGAAATCGGAATGGATGTAAAAATCGGTTTGACTTCTTCTTTAAGTTTAGATCTAACCGTCAACCCTGATTTCTCCCAAGTTGAAGTGGACAGACAGGTGACCAACTTGGATCGCTTCGAACTGTTCTTTCCGGAACGAAGGCAGTTTTTTCTGGAAAATGGCGACCTCTTTGCCAATTTCGGCTATTCGACGATTAGGCCTTTTTTCTCCAGAAGAATTGGGCTAAACGTCCCAATCCAGTATGGCGCAAGAGTAAGTGGGCGAATCAACAAAGACTGGCGAATCGGCGCCATGACCATGCAAACCGCGGAAGTAGAAGAAAATGCGTTACCCTCCCAAAACTTCACAGTCATGTCTTTACAGCGACAAGTAGGAGCAAGATCCAATATCGGGGCGATTTTTGTCAACAAGCAATCACTCAGATATAATCCAGATGCGACAGAAGAAGGCAAACCGGTTTATTCTGAATTCAATCGAAATGCCGGATTGGAGTACAACCTCGCCTCCAGTAATAATCTCTGGACGGGAAAGGCGATGGTGCTACAAAGTTTTGCTGCGGATAATTCAGGAAACGGTTTTGTACATGCAGCTAACTTGAAATATGCGAGTGGCAACCTTACTTGGGAATGGCAGCATGAATATGTATCTGAGAGCTATACGGCCGAAGTAGGATATGTTCCTCGGCGCGGATATTACAAAATTAACCCTAGCGGAGGCTATCTCTTTTTTCCCAATAGTGCTAAAATCCTAAGTCACGGGCCACAATTTGGAAGCACGTTCTTTTGGAACAAAAACGGAGTCAAAACAGATAATACTACTTTCTTGGCATATAATATTCGCTGGCGAAGTCAAAGCCGCTTTATGCTTTGGACGGCTCATGACTTTGTAAAATTACAGCGACCATTTGACCCGACAAACCTTGGTGGAGAGCAACTTCAAACAGGTTCCGAGCACGAATGGTTTGCCTGGGGCACAGAATACACCTCAAAACCGCAAAGCGTCTTAACCTATGCTTTCAGTACCCGAATGGGTGGATATTACGAAGATGGTATGCGATATAATGTCACTGCAGATTTGGGCTATCGCTTTCAGCCATATGTAGCGATTGCGATGGCGGCAAACTACAATCAGATCGAATTACGGGAACCTTGGGGGACGACACGGTTTTGGCTGGTAGGTCCGAGAATCGACGTGACAATGACGAATACGCTTTTCCTCACAACCTTTGTCCAATACAATGAGCAGATCAAAAACATCAATGTCAATGCGCGGTTTCAATGGCGCTTTGCTCCTGCTTCTGATTTGTTTTTGGTCTATACTGACAATTACCTGCCTGCTCCTTTCAATGTAAAGAATCGTTCGCTGGTGCTGAAGTTTACGTATTGGTGGAATGTGTAGGAGGGATTGGGAGAAAAGAGAATGAGAGAATAGAGATCAGGAGATTGTTTGTTATTCTGGTTCGCCGGAAGCTGGACTGTTTTATTTTTGCTGAAACGAAATGGTTTTTACTCACTCAGAAAAGAATTGGGAAGGCTCGATAGATTTATTTTTCTGTTATATAAACTTTTTATTTTTGATAATTAAGTTGAATAACTCCTCCGTCGAGATTCCATTGTTCCAGTTTTTCTGTTTCAATCCCTGAATAAGCTTTTTGTCTCCTGACCAAAGTTTGACTTTTGCATGTTCGGCAAGAGCAACGAATTCTGTATCGTCAATATCAATATCCCGGGTAAGATTCTCGGCTTTTTTATAAATTTCACTTGGAACCAGCCTGATGTTGATAAACCGGATTCGTTTAGTAATAAGTTTGATGATTTTTTCAAGTTCATACTCTGAGAAACCAGAAAGCGACTTTATTTTATCTTAATGATTTTCAATTTCTTCAAAGAGCTGATCTGTAGTATAAAAATTTAATCTAGATTTTGGATGAAGTATAATTCTCCCAATTTTACTGTCGCTATTCAAAATCGCACTAAATACGATATTTGAATCAACAACAATTCTCATAAATCGAGTTTAGACTTAGTTTTCTCCCAGCGCCCTCTTTTAACGTCGCTTACAAACTCTTCAACATCTTGTTGAGTAGCTTTCGATCTATCGGCTATCTCCTTGTATTCGATCAAATCAGTCAAGTCTTGCAAATCATCAACATTAACAGTAGCAGGAATTCTGATAATTACTTCTTTTTTTGTTCGTTCGATTTTCATGGCTTTGATTTTTATTAAAGATACAGAATCTAGCGAAAAAAAGTTTTTCGCTATCCTGCTTCTCTGGAAACTGGAATAAAAGATAATTTTTTAACCGCAATGGACGCAAAGATTTCAAAACTTCGAGAATACCAGCTATTTCGGTTCGTGAATTGATTTCTAAATTAGAAAAATTGAGCTAATATTACCTTTTTACAATGAGCAGATTAAAAACATCAATGTGAATGCGCGGTTTCAATGGCGCTTTGCTCCAGCCTCTTACTTATTTTTGGTTTACACGGACAACTATCTCCCCGAACCATTCAATGTGAAGAATAGGTCGCTGGTACTGAAGTTTACCTATTGGTGGAATGTGTAGGGAATGCGCGGGATGCCGGATGTTGGGTGTCCGATCTTGCATTGTATTGCTTTTCCAATAGGTGATACTTGGATTATTTTTTTTTAACCGCCATGGACGCAAAGGTTGCGCAAAGGAATACTGAGGGACTTGCTGAAATAATTGCTTTTGGGTTTTGGAATATTCTGCATTTCCAGATTTTGGAATCTATTTTTCGGAAGCTTTTTTTACCACTATGGACGCGAAGGCTATCCTAAACAGTGGATATTAATACTTCTCAACCTTAGAGAAATGAAAAAATCAAATCTTGGGGATTGAAAATCCGATGATAGCGATTCAATATTACATCCACGATAATGATCAGGACCTGAATAACGGGTTACAAATCCTGAATAGCGGGGGCACAAGAAAAGTCTTTTACAGCAATTCTATTTCTCTATTCTCATTTTTAAATCCATACGCTCGTGCAAAATTCTTGTAATTTCGATAAGGCTTCCGTTTAGAATCCGATAGAAAATAATATGTCGATTCGTCATCATTCCGAACAAACCTTCAGAAATATCCTCGTATATCTTTCCTCGAGTCGGATTAGCTGCAATTTCACCACAAGCAGAAATTAGCATTTCATAGTATTTGTCAGCTTGATTCTCTGACCAAGTATCAAAGGTGTAATTCCAAATATTAGCTAAATCGGCAGTAACCTTATTTGTTAGTTTAAATTCAGCCATTGGTCTTCTTGGTAGCCTTCAGAGATTGAAGGTGATTTTTTGGGTCAAAATCCTGCGCAATACCACTATCTATTCCTTCCTGAATAGCATTTTTTAAAGCTAAGACCTTACTTTCTTCTTCTTCCAATAATCTTAAACCAGCTCGAATAACTTCACTGGCATTATTAAATCGACCTTCCTTAATTCGATTTTGGACGAATTGGTCAAAATAATTTCCCAGAGATATCGATGTGTTTTTGTTCATGTTGTTATCCTTTGGCTCAAATATACCAAATATTGGTATATTTTTTCAAAATAGATTGATCGGAATGAAAATTAAAGTAAGCTAGCCGACATTTTTGACGATCCGGAGTATAGTTCGTTTCTCATTGTTTGTGGTTCAGGTAGGTATATGAATTTGGTATTAAATAGAACAAGCCTCGATTCTATCAGAATCGAATCTTTTTGCTTTATCTGAAATTCAGCTTCCTAATCCCCGATCGGTGTAATCTGAAATTCGAGGTGACTGAAGGGGATAGGTAAAGTAGTCGGATTATGCCTTGTCATGGTTCCTACTATCTCCATCAAGAGCTTTTTACTTGTCCTTGCGTTTGTCAACAAAATAAACAATAAGATTAGACAGAACCAAAAAATAAATGCTATAGTGGGATTGAAAAAAAGAATAACAAAACTTATCGAGAACAATAAGATTTTCAAAGTAATGCTGTTCATAATTATTAATTTAATATTCTCTAGAAATACTCACTAATGTATCTTAAATCATCTGTCTAAATATTCAAGAAATGCTAATCCTTCCTGTAAAATATCTATTCAGCTTACGAAAAATAATGAACTGAAAGTTATTGCCCCGCTTACCATTTCGATTTGTTCATTACTTAATTCATTCATATTTTTGTTATTACAATCTAGTAATTTATTTCGTAATACCTAAACATAATATCAAGCCACTGCAATTTCTTTGCACACAGTCTGGTTTTTTTGAAAAAAATTGGACATTTTTTTCCTCAGTACCATACCTCATATCTCTGTGAGAAGTGATCCGAATCTCATCGATGATGTTGTACAATATTCGTTTTGTCAAACCAAGTCTTCCTGCTAGTTCGGTAGGACTCCCAGTCCTCTCCTTTTCGATCAGCTCAATAAGCAGCTTAGTTCGTTTGTAGTATTTTAGTCCTACGACGGTCTGATGGATTTAGTTTTAGGATTTGATTGATTGCTCGAGAATAATCGTTTTAATTTTGCATCAGGGGGCTTGAAGGAATAAAAATAGTAGTCTTAAAAACATTCATGCCAAGAAATTAAAGTCTCATTATATAAGAAATATCTACATATTAGAATGAAATTTATATCTATTTATTTTATTATAAATAATTAATTAAATATCTTAAACAAATAACTAAATTATTTATCTCCCCTTTTTTAATAGGTACGTAATAGCTCCATTAGGCTCTCCCATCAGAAGCGTATCCCCCGAAAAGCCATATCTCACTTGCTTTACGCTTATATTGTAATTTATTTCTAATACAGATTCACTTATAGTTTTCCACCTGAAAACAGGTAATGCAGAATAGTCTAGAGGTTCATTTATGCCATGACGCTTCATATCATCTCTCAAAAAATTTGGATCAATTAGGTAGGTGCCATTTTTTGTAAATGTCTCAATATATCCTTTACCAGAGAAATCATCTTTAATTTTATTCCCTTCGGTATCTATAGAATAAAGACGTTCCCATCTCCCTATAATCTCAGAATCTAACTTTGACTTTTGAGAAAGGCAAACAGTAATATTTGAAATAAAAAAGAGTGATGTAATTAAAATAAAATTTACTTTCATTTTCATGTTTTATTTAATGTTTTATGGAAAATAGCGGTCGATGTAACTCGACCGCTGTTTAATAATTACATACATCCAAATAATTTATTGGTATAATACACAACACCAGTAAAATGATATGCAGCACCGCTGCCACTTAATCCGTGGAGATGATAACCTTGACCCAAAGAATAATACATCATCTCGTCAAATGAGCATCTCCCACTAACCATCTCCATTTTTTAAATGCTTAACTCAATCATAATTTTGTTTTTTAAAGTTAGAAATTTTATTTGTTAATCAAACATAATCTCAAGTCACTGAAATTCCTTGTCAGTGGGTTATTTATTTTTCAAAAAAATGTAATTCTTCAATTCTTTACAATATACAGTCTCACATGGCTGAGTAAGCCTAACCTCATCCATGATTCGTTACACAGTTCGCTCATGGACCTGTAGTTTTCTCGCCAAATCCCTCGGATTCCCCGTTTTCTTCTTTTCAATAAGCTCAATAAGCAGCTTCGTCCGTTCGTAGTATTTTAGTCCTCCCATGGTTTTATGGATTTGGTTGAAAAATTTGATTGATTGCCCGAGAATAATCGTTTTCACTTTGCATCAGGGCCTCTTGCGTATCGGATTGCGGGATTTGGTATTCTTTCAGATTTGGTTCTACCCTTAAGTTAGTGGTACATATAGCTAAAATTAGCCAAAACCATTAATAGGAAGTTTTCAGGAATCAGCTATACGACTGGAAGACAGCTCTTTAAATGGTTTTTTCAGAAAATAGCTGTTATTTTAATGTCCTGTTTCCATTAAATTCGTGGTAGAACCTCAGATTTAAGTAAAATAATAGTTACTGACGGATTGAAAATTCTATGATAAAGGTTCAGGATTACATCCACGATAGTGATCGAGACCTAAACGGCAGGAATCGGTTGGAATAATAAAAAAATAGGCAAGTCAACATTATTGAGTATCTGGAGTATAATTCGTTCCTTGTAGTTTTTGATTCAGCTCGAATTATGAATTTAGTATTAAAAATAGAAAAAGCTTCGATTTGGATTGAATCGAGCTTTTTGAAATAGCTAAACTTTAGGTATCAGTCTTTAATTTTGCGTACAAAGTAGGTTTTAAATCCTCCTGTTGTTTTCAAAATCAAAGAATCATTTTGTATATAATATTCTTCCTCAAATGATCCAAAACCCGGAGAAGAAGTAATGAGAATATTAGGAGACTTTATTTCCCAAAAAAAACTTGGTATGTCTGTATAAGAAAATTCTAATCCATTCTTTTCGGCATTATCTCTGAAAAGTCTGGGATCTTCTATAAGCCTACCATCATCAGTAAAGGTTTTATAATACTTCTTTTTGCCAGTACCTGATTCAAAAATTTTCCCATTGGAGTCGTATGTTCCAAGACGAATCCATTTTCCCATTAATGCAGAATCAATATGGGCAATATCATTTTCATTCTGCCTCTGCTTTCCATAATTAATATCTGCGAAATGGTCAACAATCTTTTCACTTCCAGAAGTATATTCTATGTGTATGCCGGAATCACTTTTGGAGAGAGTATACTCATTAGCCCTATTTTCTTCCATAGAAATATGAAAATTAAGTTTCCCATTTTCAAGTTTACTTTCAGCTATAAAACTTTTGCCCGATGAGGTCAAAAATAAAATATTATAGACCTCATTTTCTAAATCAATATTAATAATAGTTTCTTCTTGATGGAGTTTTCCAACAAATCTGCCTTCAAACTTTTGAGCAAAGGTAAAATTGATTGAAAATAAAATTAGAATATATAAGATGAGTTTTTTCATATTTACATAAATTTAGAAATCATCAAAAAAAACTTGGTCAACATTTAAAGAAAGTGAATAAACTATCTTTCAATATTCAGACAGCTTATCCACTTTCCAATTACATCTGAGCCATGCATGACATTAATTTTGCTCCGTAAAACACCGAAAGCGTTGGGCTACTTCCGGCGTAATATGATGTAAGAAATGCGTAACCCATCATGTCCTCCATAGAGCATTTACCCCCACTCACCATCTCCATTCTTTCAATTGTTAATTCGTTCATGTTTTTGTTGTTTAAAGCTAGAAATTTATTTTATAATACCTAAACATAATGGCAAGTCACTGCAATTTCCTTGCAGTCAATCAAGTTTTATTGAAAAAATGTAAGATCTTTTTTCCTTCGAGCTACAAATCTCATTTTTATCCATCAAACCCAAATCATCTAGCAAATTTAGACCATTCGCTCCTTTAGCCCAGGCCTATTTGCCAAATCTCTCGGACACCCAGTCCTCTCCTTTTCGATCAGCTCAATAAGCAGCTTCGTCCGTTCGTAGTATTTTAGTCCTCCCATGGTTTTATTGGTTTGGTTGTAAAATTTGATTGATTGCCCGAGAATAATCGGTTTCACTTTACATTAGGGCCTCGTGCGTACCGGATTGCGGAACTTGATATTCTTTCAGCTTTAAATAAAATAACAATTCCTGACGGATTGAAAATCCTATGATAAAGGTTCAGGATTACATCCACGATAGTGATCGGGACCTAAACGGCAGGGTTAAGGATGGGTATTTTCAGAACCCCTATTTTTTTTTTAAATGAAGTATATATTATAATTATTGAGCTTATTATTAGGGATAATTTGACAGATAGATCAGAGTATTTTTCAATAAATATTCCTACAAAAAGAATTATAGCTATGATTACGACAATAAATTTAAATATATTCATACAGATTTGTGTTATTATAATTTGGTAACCCTTTATTTGATAAAATCAAGTATAACTTCTATTTTTCGCCTTTAAAATTTTTCAAAACACTATTCTAAGCAGTAATTGATTAACTCGAATGGCAATATTCTAAAATAGAGAAAAATCATTTATTTGAGCCATTCCTTAAATATTATCTTTGCTTTCTATTTTCAATCTCCAAATAAAAGAGGCAATTGTAAATGCCATACTTAATGAAACTAAAATAGCTGTTGACAGTAAAACTCCATCACTAAGGTATAAAATCCAAGACAGCAATATTATTATAGCAGAAAAAACTAATACTGTAATATTTATTTTTCTAAGGTTCATAGCTTGATTTTTTCTGATAAAAAACTCCAACAATTGGAAAACAAACATAATCTCGAGATTACATTTATTCTCCCTTTAAAATTTTTATAATTAGGGATGAACACCATTGCATGATGCTATTGCGGCCACGCTAAGAGCAAAACCCACTGCAGCACCAGCCAAAAGTCCCCCTGGTATAACAGCCATAAGCGTCAAAGAAGCTAAACCCCATCCACTTCCAACAAATGCAGCAAAAGCAATTGAATTATCGTAATTACTACATTCATTCCCTCCACTCACCATCTCCATTCTTTCAATACTTAACTCAGTCATAATTTTGTTGATTTAAAGTTAGAAATTTTATTTGTTGATCAAACATAAATCCAACTCGGTGAAAAAAACTTTCACCGAGTCAATTATTTTCTGAAAAAGTGTAACTTTTTTTCGCAGTATTATAACTGATGATTCTTGGCAAGGTCAATCGTAGTTCATCGATGATATTATACACCGTTCTTTTCGTCACACCCAGTCTTCTTGCTAGTTCAGTAGGACTCCCTGTCCTCTCTTTTTCAATCAGCTCAATAAGCAACTTCGTTCGTTCGTAGTATTTTAGTCCTCCCATGGTTTTATTGGTTTGGTTGTAAAATTTGATTGATTGCCCGAGAATAATCGTTTTCACTTTGCATCAGAGCCTCGTGCGTACCGGATTGTGTGATTTGGTAGTCTTTTAGTAGTAGGATTCGATCTGCACGAGCGGCAAGTGTAGGCTGATGTGTGATCATCAACAGGCCTGCCTGTCGCTCTTGCAAGTAGTTTCGAATCAAGCTGATCAGCTGTTCCTCCAGCTCCCAATCCATAGCGGCAGTAGCCTCATCCAAAATCAATAGCTGTGGCTCTCTGACCAGTGCACGTACGATACCAACCAGCTGACGCTGTCCACCCGAGAGATTGCGTCCATCTTCTCCACATAGCGTCATTGCGCCCTGAGGTAAAGTCTGAAAAAGATTCCAAAGTCCTAGGGACTCTCCGACTTTTGCGATTTGCTCCTGTTCTTTGGGATCGCTACTTAGGACTATATTATCAAATACAGTAGAATTGAAGATTTTTTCCTTTTGATTGACTACGCCCAATGCTTTTCGCCAAGTCTTCACCGAAGTCTGCCTGGTATCCTGACCTTTCAATCGGATCGCTCCTGACTCAGGATCATAAAACCGCTGAATCAAATCCACCAACGTACTCTTGCCTTTACCCACCGGAGCAAAAAGTGCCAAATGCGCTCCAGGTTCCAGTTGAAAACTTAGCCCCTTCAAAATCTGCGTTCGCCCAGGATACCGAAAGCTCACCTGATCCAATTCCAATAGTGGGCTGTCTACTTTGAAGTCATTGTTTTCTTCTGACTCCTGATCTGACTCTACCTCCAAGCCTGCAATCTCAAAAAGTCGATCAAAGGCTACTTTGGCTTCCTGAAATTGAATATTCGCAACTACCAAGCCCGCTACCGCAGGGACAATGGTGCTCCCTACAGACACCAGAGCCATCAACTCGCCAAGCAGCAATTCACCCTGAAAAATCAAATAAACCCCCGCCCCAAAAAGTAAACTCAGAAATACGGCTACGATCAGCTGTGTCCAAAAGGAAAAATTATTTCCTATGATCGCTAAGTCATAGCCTTTGCCCTGATACATCCCATAGACTTGCTCTATACGCTGCTGATATTCTTGCTCCTTTCCATAGGATCTCAGCACATGCATCCCGGTTAGGCTATCCACATATTGTGTTTCATTCTGCGCATGTGCAGCCATTACTTCCTTTTGCTTCGCCAAGATTGGTGCATGATATTTCACACCGGCAATCAAGAAGAAAAATACACCCAGCAAACATATAAAACCGATCAACGAAGACTGATAGAACACAAATGCAAGGGAAACAACCACCACGAGAATATTGATAATGACCGTCCCGGTGATCAAGGAAACGGTATTTCGGATTCTCAACGAATCATTCATCCGAGCGATAAGGTCTCCGGTGCTGTAGCCTCGAAAGTAACTAATCGGTAATCTCAAAATCCGCTCGATAAAGGAAGAAACAATCCTAACATTCAAGTCTCTGCCCTGCCTCGCCATAAATACGCCTTGGATATAGCCCAAGATCGCTCGGAAACTCAGCAAAAAACCTAGGGCAACTACTCCCATAATTGCCTTTTCATAGGCCTGATTTGGCAAGAAGTCGTCAATCAAGCGCTGAGAAAATATAGCAGTGGATAGACCCGTTCCAGCCATTAAGCTCCCAATCACCGTGGCCACGATGAGAATTGGAATGTCTTCTACAATCAGAGAAACAAACCAGCGCTTTTTGGATTGTGATACCACTGCCTTATTTTGAAGTGCTTCTGTAGGTTGAAGTCGAAGGAGAATGCCCGATTTCCACTGTGTGGTCAATTCGGATTCCTCCATACCCAAAATACCAACTCCCGGATCGCTTACCCAATGCTTTCCATCGGCCAAGCCAAAATAAACCAAGTAATGCTCTCTGTTTTGATCCTGAACCACATGGAGAATTGCAGGGCCTTCAAGTTCGGCCAAATGCTTCAACTCCGCCTCAAAGCCTTTGGCTTCATAGCCTATTTTTTGGGCAGCTTGAATCAGCCCAAGTAAGGTGGTTCCGCTTTGGGAAGTACCACTGATGTCCCGAAGCTTTTCCTGAGAAAATTCTGCGCCGTAATATCTGGAGATCGTGCAGAGACAAGCCAAGCCACAGGCATACTCTCCCAGCTGAGCTACGTGATGTTTCTTTATTTTTTTAGGAGAAAATTTCATGGTTTTTCTGCATGTTGTAGCTGCTCAAGTATCAAATCTACCTTCACCGGCCCGGTATAATTCCCAAGCAGACTCCCCGCAGGATCATAGATAAATAAAGCTGGAACGCCCTTGATCCCAAAGTGTCCGGCTACTTTCATATCCGAGTCAATCAAAAAGTGAACAGATTCACGATTGGAAATCCCGAGTTCTTGGATAAAGTCCGATACCTCTTCAGGCGGCTGTACCGTCACAAAAATCAAACGATATGGATCAAATTCGGCTATCCGCTTTGCAATGGAGTTTAATTCCAATTGGCAGATCTCGCAGGTAGAGTTGAAATAGACTAAAAGACTCGGCTTGCTGGCAACGATTTCTTTCAAATTCACTAGAGTTCCAGCTAAGTCTGGAATAGCAAAGTCTGGAACCGTCTGGATTTGAAATTGAACAAGAATTTTTTGTTGTTCTTTCTTTTGGAAAGAAAAGCCCAAATAAATTACCGCTGAGATCAACAGTAGGGAAAGAACGGATAGGATTATTTTTTTCATAGATTAAAAAATTTAGGTGAAATTGAGAGTCAAGAAGAGAATTAAAACCAGCCAAAAGACCAAGGCGAAGGAATAGGATGCAATCACCACTTTGGCACTTTGACTCATATTCACCTCAAACTCTTGATGAAAAAAGAACACCAGAAGAAAGCAGTAGGCAAACTCAAACAGATTGACCAGTTGCAGCGGATAGATAAATAGATTGTTCAGTTCCTTGAGGTTGAATAAACTCAAGATCGACAAAGGATAAAAGACAGAAAATTCTTCATAGGAAAAGTCCCCAGCTGCGACTACTACTATTTTCACCAATCCTGCAATGACCAAGATGCTCTCGGCAAAGACCGCTACTTTGAACATTCTCATCAATTTGATGCCTTGATGAAGATTTGCAAAAAACAATCCTGCGTAAAGCACCATAGCAATCAACCAGCACTTGATAACCAGAATAAGAAAAGTAAAAAGGACACTAAACTTATTCCAATAGCGCATATCCTCCAGCGTATCGAGCAAGACATTTTCTGGAATTTCGATTTCAGTTTGCTTCGCAATTGCATTGACGAACATTCCCTCCACGTCCAACAAAAAGTAGGAGACTAAAAATAAACCGAGGGAATACAAGGCTATCAGTAAAAGTGATTTCATTCGAGGACTGCTTAAAATTTAACTAATTAACTTTTTGTTTTGCTAATAACTATTTCAAACTTCTAAAATCCTAATTCTTTAAAATAGAGCAACAAATCAGTAGATTGAAAATCCCTAAATCAACAGTAGATAATTCTTCACCCCTCCCCTAATTAGATAGTAGTAAAAATAATATTTTGGAGATTGACTTATTCTGTTGTATTAATTTTTTTTGACTCTTTCAAAATTTTCTTTGTTGTTTAATCTTGAATAGGGAAATTCATCGTCCTTACTTTGCCGAGCTGGCCTTAAGACTGATAATTTCGAAAATGAAACTTAGAAATAATCCCCTCAAATATCTTCGGCCATATTCTAATTTTGGATCAATTTGTG
>Ga0209390_10003212_pt1 | contig 26897 bp, 22 predicted proteins | sample BON01_FD_187212 | JGI IMG/M metagenome (GOLD analysis project Ga0209390, IMG submission 187212) | Freshwater microbial communities from Lake Bonney liftoff mats and glacier meltwater in Antarctica - BON-01 (SPAdes) (version 2) | ecosystem: Environmental > Aquatic > Freshwater > Ice > Glacier...
ACGCTATCCTTGCATTCATGCGCGAAACCATCCCGCAAGAATGGAAAGCCTTCCGCGACAGGGTCTCAGACAACTTCCGCGTCATAAACCACGAGAAGTTTCGGGTTTTGGAGTAGCGGCGATATAAACCTTTTTTACGTAGATATTTAAACGATTCTGCCCTCCATCCAGATTCCGCGGTTATTGAGATCGTTTTTCGGCAGCGCGAAAACCTGCCATTCCCTAGGTGCAATCATGGAGACTCCAAAATCCAGTTTGCTGCGCACGATGGCAGCAAGCTTTACCGTAATAACAATGTCTACTGCCGCCACTGGCATGGCACAGGCTACAACAGGTCTCATCAAGACTCAGGCAGCGGTCCCAACAAAAAAGTCTGACGTAAAGCAATCGGCCGCAGACAAAGCTGCAGCGCGGAAAGCCGAAAAGGCTGCGGCACGCGCGACCGCGATGCAAAATGCCTTGGCCCAGCGCGCCCTGCGCGAGCAGGACAAAAAAGAAGCTGCCGAAATTCGTACAGCAGAAAAGGCTCAAAAGCGCACCATAGCTTCGCAAGCCGCTGCCGCCGCCGAAAAAGCAGAAGCAAAGGCTGCTGCCGATAAAGCCGCCGCAAAAAAGACCGAGCCTAAATCGCAAGCCGATGAAGCTGCCGCAGCGAGCAACGAAGCTACAGAAAAGGCCGCCGATACGACCGCAGCCGAGCCTGCGGAGGCTAAAAGTGACGCGTCCAGCAACGATGGCCAAACCGACGCAGCCGAGAAAGGCTAATCTGCCAAGCAACTGCGCCCAAACCAATGCAAATTGGTTTGGGCGCAGGACGATCTAAGGCGTCATCACGGCTCAAGGCCCAAGTGATTTCAGCTAAACAAGGGTTTGGATGTGGCCTCTTATTTCACTGCTATTACGCATTAAAATCAGGTTAATAAAAATACGATTGTCTTTATATTTCAAGATATTGTAAATTTAATCGCGCGCGATTCAAGTCCCCCAAATCGCGCGCGTATTTCACTCAGCTCTTGGCCCGAACCACCTGAAGCAAAGGCATCACATCGGTCATTTCCGGCCCATGTTCCTGCCCCGTCAAGGCCTTGCGAAGCGGCATGAAAAGCCCTTTTCCTTTACGCCCCGTTGCCTCTTTCACCGCCCCGGTCCAGTCTTTCCAGGTCTCGGGTCCAAACGGCATTTCAGGCAGCATCGCGATGGCCTGCGCCACAAATTCGCGGTCTTCGTCGTCAATCAACGGCTCGGCCCCATCGCGGAACAAATGCCACCAACCTTCAAGTTCATTCAAAACCGTGACGTTGCCTTTGGCCACGCGCCAAAATCCGTCTTGCAAGTCTTCAGGAACCCCCAAAGCCACAATCCGGGCCGCCACCGCATCAAACGGCAAGCCTTGAACATAGGCGCGGGTCAAGGGAAACAGGTCGTCCTTGTCAAACTTTGTAGGCGCCGACCCAAAGCTGCCTATATCAAAGCCGTCCATCAATTCCTGATGGCTGCCCGCCAGTTCAACCGGTTTTGACGACCCCAACCGCGCCATCAAAGACAGCAAGGCCAGCGGCTCCACTCCTTGGGCACGCAAATCGCGCAAAGACAGGGTTCCCAGCCGTTTAGACAGCGCCTCGCCTTGCGGGCCGGTCAGCAAAGAATGGTGCGCGAAATTCGGCGGGGTGCCGCCCATCGCCTTCATGATCTGAATTTGGGTCGCCGTGTTGGTCACATGATCCGCGCCACGCACGATAAAGGTGACGCCCATATCAATGTCATCCACCGACGAGGCAAAAGTATACAAAACCTGCCCATCCCCGCGAATAAGCACCGGGTCCGACACTGAGGCCGCATCAATCGACACAGGCCCCAAAATCCCGTCCGGCCACTCAATCCGCTCCAGATCGAGCAAGAACCGCCAATAACCAGGGTCTGTTTCGCGCAGCTTGTCTTTTTCGGCGGCCGACAAATGCAACGACGCGCGATCATAGACCGGCGGTTTGTGCATGTTCAGCAGTTTCTTGCGCTTCAAATCCAGATCGGTCGGGCTTTCAAAACACTCATAAAACCGGCCTGCGGTTTTCAGCTCTTCTGCCGCCTCGCGGTACCGCTCAATCCGCAAGGATTGCTTTTCGACGCGGTCCCAGGTCAGGCCCAGCCACTCCAAGTCTTCCATCAGCCCGTCCGCATATTCTTGCTTGGAGCGTTCTTGATCGGTATCATCCAAGCGCAAGATAAACGTGCCACCCGATTTGCGGGCGATCATCCAGTTCATCAAAGCGGTGCGAAGATTGCCGACATGGATAAATCCGGTGGGCGATGGGGCGAAACGGGTGATGGTGGGACGCGTGGTCATATAAGAGCTCTCCTGATCACCGCTGATCTGTCACATAGGGCTACAATTGTCCATATCGGCGCGCAACGCTGGACAGGGTTTCAAGTAGCCCTATCTTTGAACAGATCAAAACAGGAGAGCTCAGATGAAAACACCTTACATTTCCCGCCGTCACGCGCTTTTTACCGCAGCAGCACTGCCCTTTGCGCCCGCTTTGACTGGCATGGCCCATGCTGGCGCCGAGATGAAAGGGGCATCCGTCCCGCAGTTTAACCGCATCAAACTGGGCGGGTTTGAGGTGACAGCCCTGTTGGCAGGCACCCGCACCGTTGAGAAGCCGACCGAGATTTTTGGCCTGAACGCGGACCCGGCCGAGTTTAGCGCGGTATCAGAGGCAGCGTTTTTGCCCACCGATAAGGCGCAATTCTTTTTCACGCCGACTGTTGTCAATACCGGGTCAGAACTGGTTTTGTTTGATACCGGGCTGAACGCAGGCGGCATTACGGCAGCCCTTGGCGCGGCAGGCTACACGCCCGACCAGATTGATACCGTCGTTCTCACCCACATGCACGGCGACCATATCGGTGGCTTGATGAATGAGACCACCCCCACCTTTGCCAATGCGCGCTATGTGACCAGTGCGGTTGAGCATAACCACTGGATGGATGCTGCGAACGAAGGCTTTGACAAAAACGTCCGTCCGCTGAACGACAAGATCAGCTTTTTGGACGATGGTGGCGCAGTGACGGGTGGCATCACGGCAATGTCTGCTGCAGGCCACACCCCCGGCCACATGGGCTATATGCTGGAAAGCGACGGCGCGAACCTGATGCTGATTGCCGACTTGGCCAACCACTATGTCTGGTCATTGGCCCATCCTGATTGGGAAGTGCGCTTTGACATGGACAAGGCGATGGCGGCTGCATCGCGTCGCAAGGTGTTGGGCATGCTGGCGGCAGATCGCACGCCGTTTATTGGCTATCACATGCCTTTCCCGGCCTTGGGCTATGTTGAGACGCGCGATAGCGGGTTCCAATATGTGCCGGCCAGCTATCAGATGATGATGGGCTAGTCAGCGACTGTAAGGCCCGCATGCAGCGGGCCTTACACATTGGGCAGAGTTGCTTGGCCCGCGCTGTTCTGGCATGGTTGATTTTTGCAAGGCAGAGTCCGCAAGATGAAAAATGCGCAGACGGCCATTTTAACAGTCACCCTGAACCCCGCGCTCGACCTAAGCACGGCGACTGATAGCGTGCAGGCGGGTCCAAAACTGCGATGCGAGTTGCCGCGTTATGATCCGGGCGGCGGCGGCATTAATATTAGCCGCGCAGTTGCTGCTTTGGGTGGCAAAACCAAGGCGCTTGTCGCCCTTGGGGGTGCGACAGGCGCACAATTGGCGCAACTATTAGCCGCTGAAACCATCGCCACCATACAAATCGTGGCCCCTGGTGAAACCCGGCTTAGTTTTGCCGTGACTGAACGCGGCAGTCTGGCGCAATACCGGTTTGTTTTGCCCGGCCCCCTTTGGACGCCCCAATCCGTTAGCGCAGCTATTGAAGCTATAACCGCAGCGGCGCAACCACATGGCTTTGTCGTGGTGAGTGGCAGCCAGCCCCCCGGCGTTCCCGATGACTTTATCGCAATTCTAAGGACCGTCTTGCCACAAACGGTGCGGCTGATTGCCGACACATCCGGCGCGCCGTTGCAGGCTGTGACCGCAGGTGGTGGGGCAGCGCTTGACACCATAAGGATGGACGCCGAGGAGGCCGAACTGTTGGCCCAAGCGCCGCTTTCCAATCGCGTGAACAGCGCCGATTTTGCCCAAGCATTGGTACGGCGCGGGGCGGCGGAGCGCGTTATCATTGCGCGCGGGGCAGATGGGTCAGTGATGGCGACGGCCACGCATCGCTGGTTTTGCAAAGCGGCTGAAGTCCCGGTCAAAAGCAAGATCGGCGCAGGCGACAGCTTTGTCGCCGGTTTCGTGTTGGCATTGGCGCGGGGGCAATTGGAAGCAGAGGCGCTGGGTTTCGGTGTGGCTGCGGCATCGGCGGCTGTTATGACCCCCGCGACCGAGTTGTGTCGGCGGACAGATGCCGAGGCACTGGTGGCGGTCTGTCCGGTTTCCGAGGTCTAAAACGTCTTCAGCTGTCATCTCGCCAATGGTTTACGATGGGATAGCGCCGATCCAGCCAAAACGCGCGCCGGGTCAGACGCGTACCGGGGGCGGATTGAAAGCGTTTGTATTCAGACAGGTAGACCAGTTTTTCGACCTTTTTTACGGTATCGCGCGCGTAACCTGCGGCGACCAGATCGCTGACCGACACGTCATTATCGACCAACCCTTCCAGTATCGCATCCAGCACCGGATAGGGTGGCAGGCTGTCATCATCGCGCTGGTCGGGGCGCAGTTCGGCAGAAGGGGGTTTGTCGATGATCCGAGGGGGGATTACCTCTCCCGCGCGGCCCATCATCCAATCGCGGTGATTGGCGTTGCGCCAGCGGCAGGTTTCAAACACGCGGGTTTTATAGAGGTCTTTGATCGGGTTATAGCCGCCCGACATATCACCATAAATCGTGGCGTAACCCACTGCAACTTCGGATTTATTGCCTGTGGTCAGCAGCATTTCGCCAAATTTATTCGACAGCGCCATTAGCAACAGGCCGCGCAGGCGGGATTGGATGTTTTCCTCGGTCAGGTCGGGTTTGGTGCCTGCAAACAAGGGAGCCAACGTGTTGGTAATGGCACCACGACCTTCGGCGATTGGCACGAAATCATAGTTTGCGCCCAGGCGGGTGGCACAATCCTTGGCGTCATCCAGACTGGACTGTGAGGTGTATTCGGACGGCAGCATCACGCAGCGCACGTTGTCCGGGCCAATCGCGTCGGCAGCGATGGTGGCGACAATCGCCGAATCTATACCACCCGACATGCCAAGCAGCACCTTTTTGAACCCGGTTTTTGCCAGATAATCGTGCAAAGACAGCACCATCGCGTGATAATCCGCCTCCCACGCGTCGGGCTGTTTTACCCGTTCGCCTTGTTCGGCACGCCAGCCGTCTGGGGTTTTGACAAAATCGACATGGGTAATGGCCGTTTCAAACGCGGGCATCTGGACCGCCAGTTTTCCACCGGGATTCAGTACAAAGGAGGCGCCATCAAACACCTGATCATCTTGACCGCCGACCATGTTCAGATAGACCAGCGGCAGCCCTGTTTCCACAACGCGGGCAACCATGATGTTTTGCCGCACCGCCAGTTTGTCGCGGTAATAGGGGGAGCCATTGGGAACCAGCAAAATCTCTGCCCCCGATTCCGCGTGGGTTTCAGCGACATCGGCGTACCAGCTGTCTTCGCAAATGGGCGTGCCAATGCGCAGCGGGCCTATACGGTAGGGGCCGGTCACATCGGCCGAGGAATAGAGGCGCTTTTCATCGAACACACTGTCATTTGGCAGGTGGTGTTTCAAAACCGTGGCGGCGATTTTACCGCTTTCCAGAACGAAATAGGCATTGTAAAGCCGCCCTGCCTGAAACATCGGCCCACCGATACCCAAGGCGGGACCGTCGGCGCAGGCCTCGGCCAAAGCCTCAATCGCAGCATTTGCATCCTCAATAAACCTAGGGCGCTGGACCAAATCTTGCAGCTGATAGCCCGTCACAAACATTTCGGGCAGCGCCACCATTTGCGCGCCCGCGGCCTTGCCCTCGGCCCACGCCTCTCTCGCGGCGGCAGCGTTGGCGGCAATTGCGCCCACGGTTGGGTTAAGCTGTGCCAAGGTCAGGCGAAATGTCGTGGCCATGCGCAGTCCCTTTATTACGATACCGCCTAGGTTTAGCATAACGACGCGCGAGGGAAAGAGGATGCGCACCCGAAATGCAGCCGGCTTTGCCAACTTGTCAGGGCTTGGGCAGAAGGTTAGGCTTTGCCCAAAGGTGCAGCCCTAAGGGGCGCTGCCCGCAGAGGATCAAAGGAATGCAGCCGTGAATACAGCAGCTTTAGGATGGGCCGTAATGGCCGCAATGCTTGCAGGCCCAGCGTTTGCCCAAGACGGTGTGATCGCCAAGCAATATGACGATGGATCCGTCTATGAAGGCACGTTCAAGGATGGTCGCCAAGATGGCACTGGCACTTACACCTTGCCCAACGGCTATTCCTATACGGGCGATTGGGTTGCGGGTGAAATTCGCGGCAATGGCGTGGCGACGTTTCCGAATGGGTCAATTTATGAAGGTGGCTTTGTTGCGGGCAAGCCGGAAGGGCGCGGCAAGATCACCTATACCGATGGCCGCATTTATGAGGGTGATTGGGCCGCAGGCAAGATGACGGGCCAAGGTGTGGCGCGCTATGCTGATGGGTCGGTCTATACCGGCAGTTTTCTCGATGCGGTCCACAGTGGCAAGGGCGTGATCGAGGATGCAAGCGGCTACCGCTATGACGGTGATTGGCTTGCTGGCGAAAAGCAGGGCAAGGGCAAGGTGACCTATCCTGATGGTGCCACCTATGAAGGTGATCTGGTCAAGGGGCAACGCCAAGGCACGGGTACCTTGACCATGCCCGATGGTTTGACCTTTACCGGCACTTGGGAGGATGGCCAGATCAACGGCACAGGGACGCTGACCCAGCCGAATGGCGACATCTATGAAGGCGCGTTTGTAAAGGGCCGGCGCGTTGGCAAAGGCCGGGTGAGTTATGGCAATGGCGACAGCTATTCCGGTGATTTTCTGGCCGACAAACGGCATGGCAAAGGCGTGTTCAACGGCCCCGAAGGCTATGTCTATGATGGTGATTGGGTTGATGGCCATATTTCGGGCAATGGCACGGTGCGCTATCCTGATGGATCCGTCTATGCCGGCACGTTCAAAGATGACCAACCTGATGGAATTGGCAAGATCACCTACCCTGACGGGTCCAGCTATAATGGAGCCTGGATTGCTGGGGTGATTGAGGGCAACGGGCGCGCGACCTATGCCAATGGCCAAGTCTATGAGGGCGATTTTGTGGGCGGGCAGTATAACGGTAAAGGCGTGATCAGCTATCCTGATGGGTACCGCTATGAAGGCACATGGAAAAATGGCCTGCGCGAAGGTGATGGCGTGGCCACCTATGCCGATGGCAGCACCTATACTGGCAGCTTTGTGGCAGGCACGCGCGAAGGCAAGGGCGAGGTCGTGATGGCCGATGGTTTCCGCTATGCGGGCGATTGGAAAGCGGGCGTGATTGAAGGGGTTGGCGTGGCCACCTATGCCAATAGTGACACCTATGAAGGCGCGTTTATCGCAGGCAAGCGTCAGGGCCAAGGCATGTTGCGCTATGCCACGGGGCAAGAAACGGCGGGTGAATGGACCAATGGTATTCTGACCGGCCCTGCCCCGGCTGCCGCAGCGGGCGGGGCGGCTCCTGCGGGCAACTAAAGGTTAAAGCGTTTTGCGTTTGATCTGAGCCATGGGATAGACCGCAATACGCGCCAAGCTTGGTGTGCGCCTTGGCTTGCAATCAATCTGATTTGGGGGAATTGCAAACCGCTTTAAACCGTTGCTTTGCTGTCCATCTGGGCCAGAAATGCGGTTGATTCCGCCAAGACTTGGGATTGATGCGCTGGCGTCATCTTATCCCATGTGCGTACCATTTGCCCCATACGCGGGTTAGAGGACAGCCGCTCGCGGTGGCGGTGAATGAAATTCCAAAACAGCAGGTTGAACGGGCAGGCTTTGGGGCCAGCCCGGTCTTTGACATTGTATTGGCACCCGTCACAGTAATCCGACATCCGGTTGATATAGGCGCCCGACGCGGCATAGGGTTTTGACCCCAGCAGCCCACCATCGGCAAACTGGCTCATCCCCAGTGTGTTCGGTGCCTCGACCCATTCAAAGGCGTCGATATAAACCGCCAAATACCATTCATGCAATTGGGCCGGGTCGATGCCCGCCATCAGGCCAAAAGTGCCTGTCACCATCAGCCGTTGAATATGATGAGCATAGGCCAGATCGCGGGTTTGTGCGACGGCATGGGACAAGCAGTTCATGCGGGTTTTCGCGCCCCAGTAGAGCGGGGGCAAATCACGGGTATGGCCCAGCGCGTTGCGGGTTACATAGTCCGGGCCTTGGTGAAAATAGATGCCGCGCACAAATTCGCGCCAGCCAATGATCTGGCGGATGAACCCTTCGACCGCGTTTATGGGGGCGTGGCCTGCTTGCCACGCGGTTTGGGCCGCTTGGCAAACCTCTAGCGGGGTCAAAAGGCCGATGTTCAGATAAGGCGACAGCAAAGAGTGAGAAATTAGCGGGTCATCCGACAGCATCGCGTCTTGTTCATCGCCAAATCGCGGCAGGCTGTAGGTGATGAACTGGTCGAGCGCCTGCAACGCCCCTGCCCGGTCGGTCGCCCAATGAAACGGGCGCAAGCTTCCGAAATGGTTGGCGAAATTGGCCTCGACGAGGGTTAGAACCTCTTCGGTCACCGCATCGGGGGCAAACCGCAACGGTTTAGGGCGAAGCAGGTCGGGCTTGGCGCGTTTGCGGTTTTCGGCGTCATAGTTCCACTGGCCGCCTGCGGGTTTGTCATCCTCCATCAGCAGCTTGGTTTTGCGCCGCATATCACGGTAGAACCATTCCATACGCAGCTGTTTGCGCCCCTCGGCCCATGCGTCAAATTCGGCATGGCTGGCGATAAAGCGGTCATCTTCAAGCAGATGGGTTTTTAGGGGCAGCGCCTCTAACGCCTCAATCAGCCGCCATTCACCGGGGCGGGTCGCCAGCACTTCGCTTGCGCCAAGGTCGGCAGCGCGGCGCAACAACTCACCTGTGATGCTTTGGCTATTGTCAGGATCATCCAGCCGGGAATAGGCCACCTGCCAGCCTGCCGCCTGCAACTGCGTTGCAAACTTTCGCATTGCGGTTAGGACCAGCGCGATTTTCTGCGGGTGGTGCGGGGCATAGGTGGCCTCACTGCGCACCTCGGCCATGACCACGATATCGCGGGCGGGATCGGCCGCTTTCAGCGCCGCGATATCTGGCGTCAGTTGATCGCCAAGGATCAGTACAAGGCGCGTTACCATTCGATGGACTGGCCTGCCCAATCATAAAACCCGCCGGTTTGCGCCACAGTCAGCCCAGCCAGAACCGATGCTAGGTTTTGCGCGGCCTCTGCCGGTGGCACGGTCGCGTGGCTGCCTGCGAACTTGGCGGTAAAGTTTGTGGCCACGGTGCCGGGGTGCAAGGCCACCAAAACCGCCTGTTTGTGGCTACGCGCCAGCTCAATCGCGGCGGTATGCACCAGTTGGTTCAACGCCGCTTTGGCCGTGCGGTACGAATACCAACCGCCCATGCCATTGTCACCGATTGAACCTACCCGCGCCGACAAAATGCCGATCCGGCTGGGCGCATCCTTGGCCAAATGGGGCAAAAGGTGTTTTAGCACCAAGATCGGCCCCAAGGCATTGGTTTGAAACTGGGCCAACAACCCCTCGGGCGTGACCGCGCGCAGGGCTTTTTCGGGCAAATGCGGTCCGATTTCCAGCGCCCCTGTGGCGAGAAACACCGTGTCAAACGGGCCTTGCAAGCGGCCCATGCAAGCAATGATGCTGGCCTCATCAGTCACGTCTAACCCGTCTTGGCTGCGCGATAGGGTCGAAACATCGCCCCCCGTTTGCTGCAAGGCCTTAACGAGCGCCTGCCCAATGCCACCTGACGCCCCAACAACCAGTGCTTTTGTCATGATAATCTCCCGCTTATGGTCGATAACCTAGGGCCAGTTGGTGACAGAGCAAGAGCGTAAAAACGAAATTCAACTGCGCAAAACCTGCGCATGACCTGCGATTTTGGGGGTTTTCATTCACGAAACCTTGGCTATAGTTTGCCCTATGGAACGGAAAACCACTATATCGCAGACCCCTGCGGCGCATCGCGCCTCGTTTTCCAGTCTCCTACTCCTCCTTAGCCTGCGCTGAGCGTGCCTTCGGGTGCGACCGCTCAGAGGTGACAAGCACCCGGACCGCAAAGGCTAACGGAACATTCAGAGAGATTTTCAAATGACGGATACAAGCACGCAACCCCGTGTACTGATTTTTGACACCACGCTGCGGGACGGCGAACAAAGCCCCGGCGCCACGATGACACATGACGAAAAGCTGGAAATCGCGGCGGCGCTGGATGAGATGGGCGTTGATATCATTGAGGCCGGTTTTCCCATCGCGTCTGAAGGCGATTTCGCTGCGGTGTCTGAGATTGCACGGCTGGCCAAAACATCGCAGATCTGCGGGCTGGCGCGGGCGAATTACAAGGATATCGATCGCTGCTGGGAGGCGGTGAAGCACGCCAAGCGCCCACGGATTCATACGTTTATCGGCACCTCGCCGCTGCACCGCGCCATTCCGAATTTGGATATGGACCAGATGGCCGAGCGTATTTTTGAAACTGTCACCTATGCCCGCAACCTGTGCGACAATGTGCAATGGTCGCCGATGGATGCCACGCGCACGGAACATGACTACCTGTGCCGCGTTGTGGAAATTGCAATCAAGGCAGGGGCCACCACGATCAATATCCCTGACACGGTTGGCTATACTGCGCCGCGCGAAAGTGCGGCCTTGATCCGTATGCTGCTGGAACGGGTGCCGGGGGCTGATAACATCATTTTTGCCACCCATTGCCACAATGATCTCGGCATGGCGACTGCCAATTCGCTGGCCGCGGTTGAGGCCGGGGCGCGACAAATTGAATGCACGATCAACGGGCTTGGCGAACGCGCAGGCAACACGGCCTTGGAAGAGGTGGTGATGGCGCTGAAGGTCCGCAACGACATAATGCCGTACCGCACCGGCATTGATACGACCAAGATCATGGCGATCAGTCGCCGGGTTGCCACGGTTTCGGGTTTTGCCGTGCAATATAACAAGGCGATCGTCGGCAAAAACGCCTTTGCGCACGAGTCCGGGATCCACCAAGACGGCATGCTGAAAAACCGCGAGACGTTTGAGGTGATGCGCCCTGAGGATGTCGGTCTGTCAGGCACATCGCTGCCCTTGGGCAAGCATTCGGGGCGTGCCGCGCTGCGGGCCAAAATGAAAGATCTGGGCTTTGACCTGGCCGACAACCAGTTGAACGATGCCTTTGTGCGGTTCAAGGCGCTGGCCGACCGCAAGAAAGAGGTGTTTGACGATGACCTGATTGCGCTGGTCCAAGACAGCGCCACCAACACGGCGCATGACATATTGCAGGTCAAGCGTTTGCGCGTGGTATGCGGCACCGATGGCCCGCAAGAGGCCGAGCTGACGCTGTCAATTGAAGGCAAGAACCATTCGATTGACGCCACAGGCGATGGCCCGGTGGATGCGGCCTTTAACGCGGTAAAGATGCTGTACCCGCACAAGGCGCGTTTGCAACTGTATCAGGTGCAAGCGGTGACCGAAGGGACTGATGCGCAAGCCACCGTTTCGGTCCGTTTGGAAGAGGATGGTAATATTGCGACGGGGCAATCAGCCGATACCGACACGATCGTGGCCTCCGTCCGGGCCTATGTAAACGCGCTGAACCGCTTGATCGTGCGGCGCGAAAAGGCTGAAATGGGCTATGACACCAAAGGCGTCAGCTACAAAGATCAAGGCTGACCGCATTTTTTCGTGATCCGCACGATTTGTGTAAAACCAACACTGGTGGCAGGAAACTGCCACCAAACCCGCCCTGCACGCGCCAAAGGTTTCACTAATCGAACCTATCCACAGGGGCGCACGACCCTTCCAACACCCCCTGCGGGCGGGAAGGCGCGCATCACTGCGCCCACGCCCCTTTCCCTTATCTGCCCCGTCCCGTAAAAGAAGACGCTTGCCTTGGACATCTGAGTCGCGGGCGCATTGCGTTAACCTATAAGGATGGCTTCAGCATGTGGTTTTTTTCGGGTCTGTTCTCGTCTGACATGGCGATCGACCTCGGCACGGCGAACACGCTTGTCTACATCCGGGGCAAGGGCATTGTGCTGAATGAACCATCCGTCGTGGCCTATCACACCAAAGACGGCAAAAAAGTCGTTCTGGCCGTGGGTGAGGATGCCAAGCTGATGCTGGGGCGCACGCCGGGCAGTATTGAGGCAATCCGGCCCATGCGCGACGGTGTTATCGCCGATTTTGAAGCTGCTGAAGAGATGATCAAGCACTTCATCCGCAAGGTTCACAAACGCACGACATTTTCCAAACCTAAAATCATCGTTTGCGTGCCGTATGGCGCAACCCCCGTTGAAAAACGCGCGATCCGTCAGTCGGTTCTGTCCGCAGGCGCACGGCGCGCGGGGCTGATTGCCGAACCGATTGCGGCGGCCATTGGTGCCGGCATGCCGATCACCGATCCCACCGGCAATATGGTGGTTGATATCGGCGGCGGCACGACCGAGGTAGCAGTGCTGTCCTTGGGTGATATTGTGTATGCCCGTTCCGTTCGCGTGGGCGGTGACCGGATGGATGAGGCGATCATCAACTATTTGCGCCGCCACCAGAACCTGTTGATTGGCGAATCCACCGCCGAACGCATCAAAACCAGCATTGGCACCGCGCGGATGCCCGATGATGGGCGTGGCAGCTCGATTACCATCCGTGGCCGCGACCTGTTGAACGGCGTACCCAAGGAAACCGAGATTAACCAAGCCCAAGTGGCCGAGGCGTTGGCCGAACCCGTACAGCAAATCTGCGACGCGGTGATGCAAGCGCTTGAGGCAACACCGCCCGATTTGGCCGCTGACATCGTTGACCGTGGCGTGATGCTGACGGGCGGCGGGGCTTTGCTGGGTGATCTGGACCTTGCGCTGCGCGAGCAGACGGGCCTGTCAATTTCGGTCGCTAACGAATCCTTGAACTGCGTGGCTCTTGGCACAGGCAAGGCGTTGGAGTACGAAAAGCAACTGCGGCATGTCATTGATTACGACAGCTGATTTTTGGGCCAAGGCACGGCCTGCCCTTTGACGCGAGGCTTTGGTGGCAAAGAACCGCACATCACCGGACGAATACACCCGCCCCCTGCGCCGGATCATGGTTGCGGTGCTGGTGTTTGCCTTGTTGGCATTGTTTTTGGTCTGGCGCATTGACAGCCCGCGGGTAGAGCGTTTCCGCACAGCGCTTGTTGACCAGATGGTGCCCAGTTTTGAATGGGCCTTGGTGCCGGTGACCAAAACCATTGATATGTTTGAGAGCTTTCAGTCCTACGCCAACCTCTATGACCAGAACCAAGAGCTGCGCCGCGAATTGCAGCAGATGAAGGCGTGGAAAGAGGCGGCGTTGCAGTTGGAGCAGAAGAACGCCCGATTGATGGATTTGAACCAAGTCCGGTTGGACCCCAAGCTGAGCCATGTGACAGGCGTTGTGCTGGCTGATAGTGGCAGCCCGTTTCGGCAATCGGTCTTGCTGAATGTCGGCGCCCGCGATGGGGTGCGCGATGGCTGGGCCACGATGGATGGCATTGGCCTTGTAGGTCGCATTTCGGGCGTTGGAGACCGCACATCGCGGGTCATTTTGCTGACCGACAGCAACAGCCGCATTCCCGTAATCGCACAACCTTCGGGCCAGCGCGGCCTGCTGTCGGGCGACAACACGTCCCGCCCGCCGCTCGAATTTGTCGAAAAGCCAGATTTGATCCGCCCCGGTGACCAGGTTGTCACATCAGGCGATGGCGGAGTGTTTCCGGCTGGTTTGTTGGTGGGCACAGTGGTTCAAGGCAATGACCGCCGGTTACGCGTGGCTCTTTCGGCCGATTATGAACGGTTGGAGTTTCTGCGCGTGCTGCGGTCGCATGCCGTGGACCCAATCACCGACGCAGGCAGCTTGGTCGCGGTACCTGCCTCTGAAGCACCCAGCGTGCTGACCGAAGCCCCAGGGCAAGTGGGGCCATGATGGCGACGGATATCCGCAGCAGTGTTTGGTTTTACCGGATCGGTTTTGTCGCGATTGCGGTGGCTTTGTTGTTTTTCAAAATGCTTCCCCTTGGCAGCGTTGCAGGCGATTGGCCCGGCCCCGACTTGATGCTGTGCTTGATGCTGGCTTGGGTCACCCAGCGCCCCGACCATTTGCCGATGGGATTGGTCGCTGTGGTGGTATTGGCCGAGGATATGATCTTGATGCGCCCACCGGGGCTTTGGACCGCCCTTGTGGTCATTGCTACGGAATTTCTACGCGCCCGGTCAGCCCTTACCCGCGAATTGGCTTTTGCTGCAGAGTGGTTGCTGATTGCGGGCGTGATGGTTGCGATGCTGCTGGCGTACCGTCTGTTATTCGCGGTCGCCTTTATGACGCAGCCGGGGTTTGGCTTTGCTTTTGCGCAGACGGTGGGGTCTATTTTGATGTATCCTGTGATCGTCTGGCTGCTGCGCGTGGTGCTTCATCTGCGCAAACCAGCCGCCGGTGAAGTTGATGGAATGGGGAGACGGCTATGAGACGATCCGCCCGTGATACGGACGAAAGTGTGCGCAAAGTAACCCGGCGTGGGTTATTTTTGGGTGGGTCCATGGCCGCTGTGGTGGCTGTGCTGGGCGCACGCATGCGGCACATGCAGGTCGATCAAGCCGATGAATTTCGTCTGCTGGCCGAAGACAACCGCATTTCTATCCGCCTGATCCCGCCGGCCCGTGGCCTGATTTATGACCGTAATGGCAAGTTGATTGCCGGGAACGAACAGAACTACCGCGTTGTCATTAGCCGCGATGATGCGGGCAATGTCGAAGATGTGCTGAACCGCTTGTCCGGTATTTTGCCCATCTCGACCGAAGATTTTGACCGCGCGCTGAAGGAGGCCCGCCGCCGCAGCCCCTTGCCAATCATCGTCTCGGATCGTTTGAATTGGGACGACGTGTCCAAGGTTGCGATCAACGCCCCGGCCCTGCCCGGCGTGTCGCCTGAAGTGGGCCTCAGCCGGATCTATCCGCGCGATTTCGATTTTGCGCATGTGGTGGGCTATGTAGGCCCAGTCAGCGAAGCCGATTTGGCAAGGCTGGATGAACCTGACCCGTTGCTGCAAACGCCAAAATTTCAGATTGGCAAAATCGGCGTTGAAACTTGGATGGAGGACGAATTGCGCGGCAAAGCCGGCAACCGCAGGGTGGAGGTGAATGCCGTTGGCCGTGTTATGCGCGAATTGGGCCGCCAAGAAGGTGTGGCGGGTGGCGATATCCGGCTGACCATTGATGCGGATGTGCAAAACTATGTGCAGGCGCGACTTGGCGAAGAATCGGCGGCTGTTGTGGTGATGGACGTGAACAACGGCGACATCGTGTCGATCGTCTCCTCACCAGCCTTTGATCCAAATCAATTTGTGCGTGGAATTTCCCACAATGATTACAATAGCTTAACTTCGAATGACCACACCCCGCTTGCCAATAAATCTGTGGCGGGTGCCTATCCTCCCGGATCAACGTTCAAAATGGTCACCGCTTTGGCCGCACTTGAGGCGGGGGTGATTACCACCGCATCATCTGTCTCATGTCCGGGCTATTATGAGGTGGGTGGGCGCAAGTTTCACTGCTGGAAGCGCGGCGGTCATGGCCGCGTGTCGTTAGACCGCGCCTTGGCCGAAAGCTGCGATGTCTATTTCTATGAGATCGCGATGAAGGTTGGCATCGACAAAATCGCAGAAATGGGCCGCAAGCTTGGCCTAGGAGAGCGCCATGATATCCCTATGTCGGCGATCACCGAAGGCTTAATGCCCAACAAAGACTGGAAGCTAGAGCGTTATAAGAAGAACTGGGTTATTGGCGACACGGTCAACGCCTCTATCGGCCAAGGCTATGTTTTGTCATCACCCTTGCAGCTTGCGGTGATGACCGCACGGATCGCCAGCGGAAAGTCCGTCTCGCCCCGGCTCATCCACAGCATCGGTGACATAATGACGCCAGAAGTCCCGGGGGCTGACTTGGGCTTAACCCCGCAGCTTTTGAACGCGGTGCGGCAAGGCATGGAGGCGGTGACCAACAGCCAGCGCGGGACGGCCTATTCGTCGCGTGTTGATGACAAGGCCCTACGGATGGCAGGCAAAACTGGCACCAGCCAAGTCCGCAACATCAGCGCCGCCGAACGCGCGCGCGGTGTGATCAGCAACGCCGATTTGCCTTGGAAACGGCGCGACCATGCGCTGTTTGTTGGCTATGCACCTTTTGACGCGCCACGCTATGCGGTTGCAGTGGTGGTTGAACATGGCGGGGGCGGGTCAACCGCCGCTGCCCCAATCGGGCGGGATGTGCTGCTACGCGCTCTCAGCGATGGTATACCACCGGCATCAGCCTATCCCGCATCCCAGCGCAACCGGATTGACACAATGCACCGCAACCTTATTTTGCGCGATGCAGATGGGAAAAACCCCGAAAGCACCCGCGCATGAGCTTTCTAGAATACCGCTTGAAAACCGTCCCCACCGGGGCGGCAAAAATTCTGCATGTCAATTGGGCGCTTGTGATCTTGCTGGTCGCCATAGCCTCCGTTGGGTTTTTGATGCTCTATTCGGTGGCGGACGGCCGTTTGGATGTTTGGGCAGAACCGCAGATCAAACGCTTTGTCGCGGGCCTTGTTGTCATGCTGATGATAGGCTTTGTCCCGATTTGGTTTTGGCGCAACATGGCTGGGCTTGCTTATGCATTGTCGCTGCTTTTGCTGCTGGGGGTCGAGTTTTTTGGCTCGGTTGGGATGGGTGCGCAGCGTTGGATAGAGATTGGCCCCTTGCGGCTGCAACCTTCAGAATTGGCCAAGATTACCTTGGTGATGCTGCTTGCCGCCTATTATGACTGGCTTGATATTCGCAAAACCTCGCACCCGCTATGGGTGTTTATCCCGATTGTCTTGATCCTGATACCCACAGCATTGGTCTTGGTTCAACCTGACCTTGGCACGGCGCTCTTGCTGATGTTGGGCGGCGCCGTCGTGATGTTTTGTGCAGGGGTCAGCTGGTATTATTTTGGTGCAGTCGCCGCGATGCTTGGTGGAACAATTGCAGCTGTTTTCGCGTCTCGCGGAACCGATTGGCAATTGCTAAAAGACTATCAGTATCGCCGCATTGATACTTTCCTTGACCCGTCAAGTGACCCCTTGGGGGCGGGGTATCACATCTCTCAGGCCAAAATTGCGCTTGGATCGGGCGGTTGGGCAGGGCGTGGTTTCATGCAAGGCACTCAAAGCCGTTTGAACTTTTTGCCTGAAAAACACACCGACTTTATCTTCACCACTTTGGCTGAGGAATTCGGTTTCATCGGAGCCTTCTCTCTCTTGATCTTATACACCATGGTCTTGGCTTTTTGCATTTCCAGTGCGATCCAAAACAAGGACCGCTTTGCCAGCCTTGTGACACTTGGCATTGCGGCCACGTTCTTTTTCTATTTTGCGATCAATATGTTGATGGTAATGGGTCTGGCCCCTGTTGTCGGCGTGCCACTGCCCTTAGTATCTTATGGGGGCTCGTCGATGTTGGTGCTGCTTGCCGCCTTTGGAATAATACAAAGCGCGCATATTCACCGCCCGCGTTAGGGAACGACGCTGCAATTGAGTATTTCAGACAAAGATGAAATCGGACACCGCGCCGCGCATTTCATCGTTGCAACAAATACTCAAAACCAACGCAACATCTAGAATAAGGTTAACGAATGATTACCATCTACTTTGCTGCAGGGCAGGAACGTTGGCCAAGTTACGAAGCTCCATTGCGCGCAGCGCTGGTCGAGGCTGCGATTTGCGCAACCCTGTCAGCTGATTGCCCAGACCCCGCACAAGTGGATTACATAATTTTTGCACCAGGCGGCGAGATTGATGATTTCGCACCTTTTACGCGCTGCAAGGCTGTGCTGAACTTATGGGCCGGGGTGGAAAAGATTGTTAGCAATCCAACCTTGACCCAACCGCTGTGTCGGATGGTGGATCCTGCCTTGACAGCTGGTATGGTGGAATGGGTTTTGGGCCACGCCTTACGCCACCATCTTGGCTTGGATCGCCACATCGTAAACCCCGCCCATGTCTGGGACCCGACTTGCCCGCCCATCGCCGCCGAACGCCCTGTGACCATGTTAGGCTTGGGGGCATTGGGACAGGCCTGTGCTAACGCCATGCAGCAAGTCGGTTTTCCGGTTCGCGGGTGGAGCAGGACGCAAAAGGACATCCCCAATCTAACAACCTTTCACGGTGCTGATGGATTGAAAGCCTCCCTACAAGGCGCAGAGCTAGTGGTCCTGCTATTGCCAAAGACAGTTGCGACCGAGAATATCCTTAACCATGAAACGCTGGCCTTGCTGGCACCGGGCGCCGCGATTTTGAACCCCGGACGAGGGCATTTGATTGATGATGCAGCGCTTTTGGCTGCGCTGACGCAAGGCACCCTTGGGCACGCCACTTTGGATGTGTTTCGCGAAGAACCTTTGCCCGCCGCACATCCTTTTTGGTCGCATCCACGGGTCACCGTCACACCCCATATCGCCGCCGAGACCAGGCCTAACAGCGCATCTCGCGTGGTCGTGGAAAACATTCGCCGAGGTGAGGCAAGCCTGCCCTTCCTACATTTGGTTGACCGCGGACGCGGCTATTGACCAAATACCCTGCCTTTCCCCAATTTTGGGGCTGGCTTTAAAACAGACACCTCGTTAGCTTTTTGACCAACTGGTTAGGGATGGCGTTCTTGTAAAGCCGAACGTGCGCGGATTGCCTTAGCCAAGGAATTGCGACAGCGCGGTGCAGCGCCGCGCCACAGGGAGAGTATGACATATGCCGGGAAATCTGACCTTAGACGCCTTGAAAGCTGCAGCTTCTAAAGGCGAAATTGACACTGTTTTGGTCGCCGCGATTGATATGCAAGGCCGCTTGGTCGGCAAGCGGTTCCATGTGCAGAACTTTCTGGACAGTGCTTGGCAAGAAACCCATTGCTGCAACTATCTCATCGCCACGGATATGGAGATGAACACAGTGCAGGGCTATAAATCCACCTCATGGCAGGCAGGTTATGGCGACTATGTTATGAAGACCGATCTGACCACCTTGCGCCGCGTCCCTTGGTTAGAAGGCACGGCGCTGGTGCTGTGCGATCTGCTCGATCACCACACCCACGCCCCTGTCCCCCATTCCCCGCGCGCGGTTTTGCAAGCACAGGTCACCCGCGCCAAAGCGCTTGGGTTTGATGCGATGATGGCCACGGAGTTGGAGTTCTACCTGTTTGAAAACTCCTACGATTCCTTGCGTGACTGTTATCAGCGCACCGGCCAATTGCGCGACCTGCAACCCATTTCCCCACATAATGAAGATTACCAACTGTTCCAAACCACCAAGGAAGAGGAGGTTATGCGCGCTTTGCGCAACGGGCTTTTCGGCGCGGGCATCCCTGTAGAATGCTCCAAAGGCGAGGCCGACGCAGGCCAAGAAGAAATCAACATCCGCTATTCCGATGCTTTGGACACCGCCGACAACCACGTAATCACCAAGCAGGCCACCAAAGAAATCGCGTGGTCAAAAGGCCGCTCTGTCACCTTTATGGCCAAATATGATCACCGCCGCGCCGGATCTTCCAGCCATGTGCATCAATCCTTTTGGACCAATGGCAAACCCGCCTTTCAAGACCCAAGCGACCCGCATGGTATGTCTGCCACGATGAAGCATTTTCTTGCGGGTCAGTTGGAGCATATCGGCGATATCACGGCCTTCCTTGCCCCTTATGTAAACAGCTACAAACGCTTTACCGTGGGCATGTTTGCGCCCACCAAAGCGGTGTGGAGCCGCGATAACCGCACCGCGGGCTTTCGGGTCTGTGGTGAAGGCACCAAAGGCGTGCGCGTCGAATGCCGTATTGGTGGCGCCGACTTGAACCCCTATATGGCGATGGCTGCCCTTTTGGCGGCAGGCCTTGACGGCATTGAACGCAAATTGCCGCTGGAGGCTGAGCTGACCGGCGACATGTATCAGACCGACAACATCCGCGCCTTGCCTGGCACCTTGGCCGAAGCGGCCGCACGGATGCACGGGTCCGCCATGCTGCGTGCGGCCTTTGGCGATGATGTAATCGACCACTACCACCACGCCGCCCAGTGGGAAGTCGCCGAACATAACCGTGTGGTCACTGATTTTGAGGTAAGCCGCCTGATGGAACGGGCCTAAATGATCACGGCAATCGACCATTTGGTGCTGACCGTCCGCTCACCTCAGGCCTCGGTGGCGTTCTTTGCCCGCGCTTTGGGCTTGGAACCCATCCGCTTTGGCGCGGACCGTTTGGCGCTGCGGGTGGGGGATCAAAAGATCAACCTGCAAACCCTGGGCCAAGAGGTCCGCAACCACGCGTGCATCGGTTCGGGCGATCTTTGCTTGCTGACGGATACTCCGCTTGCCGATGTGGTCGCCCATCTGACATCAGCAGGGATTGCCATTGTCGAAGGCCCAGTGCAGAAATCCGGTGCGCGCGGGCCTATCGCTTCGGTCTATTTCAATGACCCGGACGGAAACCTGATCGAAATCAGCCGGTACAATGACCCGGCACCGACCGCCCAATGAGGATAACATGACCAAACCCATTTCCCTGATTTCCCCCGTTGATGGCAGCACCTATGCCACCCGCACCCCGTTGTCGCGGCCCGAGGCCGAGGCCTGCGCCGCCCGTGCGCGCGCAGCCCAAAAAGCATGGGCCGCCCGTCCTTTGGCCGAGCGGATAAAGCTAGTCAAGGCGGGCGTCGCCGAGTTGGACAAGATCAAGGACACGCTGGTCGAAGAATTGGCGTGGCAAATGGGCCGTCCCACCCGCTATGGCGGCGAGTTTGGCGGCGTGCATGACCGTACCAATTACATGGCCGAAATTGCGGCCACCGCCCTTGCCCCGCAAATCGTCGAAGACAGCGCCAGCTTTTCTCGCCAATTGGTGCGTGAGGCGGTGGGCGTGGTCTTTATCGTGGCCCCTTGGAACTACCCTTACCTGACCACCATCAACACCCTCGCGCCGGCGCTGATTGCTGGCAACACGGTTGTTTTGAAACATGCGAGCCAGACTTTGCTGGTGGGTGAACGCTTGGCCCAAGCCTTTCATGCGGCGGGCATCCCTGCGGATGTGTTCCAAAACGTGGTGCTGGACCATGCGACGACCGAGCATCTGATTCAAAGCCGCGCGTTCAATTTCGTGAACTTCACCGGGTCCGTTGGCGGTGGCATCGCGATGGAAAAGGCGGCCGCTGGCACCTTTACCGGTATGGGGCTGGAATTGGGTGGCAAAGACCCCGGCTATGTCCGCGCCGATGCCGACCTTGATGCGGCTGTGGATGGGTTGATGGACGGTGCGATGTTCAACGCAGGCCAATGCTGCTGCGGGATTGAACGGGTCTATGTGCATGAAAGCCTTTTTGATGACTTCGTTGAAAAATCAGTGGCTTGGGTGAATAACCTTACCCTTGGTAACCCGTTTGATGCGGCCTCAACCATGGGTCCAATGGCCAATAAGCGCTTTGCCGCTGTGGTGCGCGCCCAAGTGGCCGAGGCTGTGGCCGCCGGCGCAAAGGCTTTGATCGACCCAAGCCTGTTTCCAGCCGATGACGGGGGCGCCTATCTTGCACCTCAAATCCTGATCAATGTAGATCACTCGATGCGGGTAATGACCGAAGAAAGTTTTGGCCCTGTTGTTGGAATTATGAAAGTTTTCGGCGATGAGGAGGCCATTTCCCTAATGAACGACAGCCCTTACGGACTGACATGTTCGATTTGGACAAAAGATGTCGATGCCGCAGCTAGCATTGGCGCGCAGATTGAGACCGGCACCGTTTTCATGAACCGTTGTGACTACCTTGACCCGGCCTTGTGCTGGACCGGGTGCAAAGATACCGGGCGCGGCGGCTCGCTGTCCTATCTTGGCTTCCACTCGGTTACCCGCCCAAAATCCTACCATCTTAAGAAGGTGACGAAATGACCCACTCTGTCCCCAATCGCAATTGGTCCTACCCGACTGCCATCAAATTCGGCGTGGGCCGCATCGCGGAACTGGCCGATCATTGCAAGGCCGTTGGCATCACCAAGCCCTTGCTGGTCACCGACCGCGCCTTGGCAAACCTGCCGATCGCGGCCCAAGCGCTGGATATTTTGAACGCGGGCGGTCTGGGCCGCGCCGTGTTTTCCGATGTCGATGCCAACCCAAATGAAGCGAACTTGGCCGCCGGGATCGCGGCCTTCAAGGCAGGTGGGCATGATGGCATCATCGGCTTTGGCGGCGGTTCGGCCTTGGATCTGGGCAAAATGGTCGCCCTGATGGCAGACCAGAAACCGGGTTTGGAAGTCTGGGAGATGGAGGATATTGGCGATTGGTGGACCCGCGCGGATGCCAGCAAAATTTACCCCACCATCGCCGTGCCAACCACCGCAGGCACCGGTTCCGAAGTGGGGGCAGCAAGCGTGCTGACCAACGCGGCCACCCATAAGAAAAAGATCATCTGGCATCCAGGCCTTATGGCAAAAGTGGTGATCTGCGACCCGGCCTTGACCGTGGGCATGCCAAAATTCATCACCGCAGGCACCGGCATGGACGCATTGGCCCATTGCCTTGAGGCCTATTGTAGCCCGCATTACCATCCGATGGGCCAAGGTATCGCCCTTGAAGGGATGCGGCTGGTGTTTGAAAACCTGCCGCTTGTCTATGCTGATCCAAACAATTTGGACGCCCGCGCGCATATGATGTCTGCGGCGGCGATGGGGGCTGTGGCCTTTCAAAAAGGGCTTGGCGCCATTCACAGCCTAAGCCACCCGGTAGGCGCTGTTTATGGCACCCATCACGGCACGACCAATGCTGTCGTGATGCCGATGGTGCTGGATTTCAACCGCCACGCGATTGAGGATGAAATCGAGGCCGCTGCCCGCTACCTTGCCATTCGCGGCGGGTTTGATGGCTTTCGCTCGGCAGTAATGGACCTGCGCGCGTTGCTTGGAATTCCCGAAAATCTTGGTGCGATAGGGGTTGAAGCGGCGCGGTTGGATGAGTTGACAGAGATGGCCCTCGAAGACCCGTCGTGTGGCGGCAACCCGGTGACAATGACCCGCGAAAACACCCGCGCGTTGTTTCAGGCCTGCCTGTAAATTGGCCTGAAAGGAGCGCGCGGGAATGGTGCAGACAGCCGAAGTTGCGGTCATTGGCGCGGGCGTGATCGGCCTTGCCATCGCCCACCGATTGGCCGCCGAGGGGCACGAGGTTGTGATTATCGACCCTGCCCCCCCCGGCGCCGGTGCGAGCTATGGCAATGCAGGCACTATCGCCGATTATGCAGTACAGCCTGTGGGCAGCCCCGATGTTTTGCGCGCCCTGCCCTCGCTTTTGTTTGACCGTAATTCTCCGCTATCAATCCGGCGCGCGGCCTTGCCAAGTTTGGCGCCGTGGCTGTTGCGGTTTGCTCGGCAATCCTTGCCTGGTGCTGCGCGGCGCAATGCGATGGCGATTGCGGGGTTGATGGCCGAGGCTTTGCCGGGCTGGGAGGCCTTGGCGGCGCAGATTGGCGGCGAAGCGCTGATGCAGCGCAAGGGCTGTCTTTATCTATATGAAACGGCGGCGGGGTTTAAGGCGGCACAGCAAGACCTCGCCTTTCGGCGCGAGATTGGCGTGTCGGTTGAAATGCTGGATCAGACCGAGGCGGCCGCGATGGAACCGGGCTTGCCTGCGCTGCCGGGGGGGGCGGCCTATTTCCCCAAGGCTGTGTTTATGTCTGATCCGGGGCAGATGATGGGCTTGCTGGCCAAGGCGGCGTTTGGCGGCGGGGTCGCCCATATTGTGGCCCGCGTGGAGCGATTGGAGCGGCAGGTCGGCGGGGTCAAGCTGACTGGGGTGGGGCTGAATATGACCGCGCGGCGGGTCGTGATCGCGGCCGGGGCGCATTCCAAAGATCTGGCGCGGCAGGCGGGGGATCGGGTGCCGCTGGATACCGAGCGGGGATATCATGTGGAATGGGATATGGAGGTGCCGAGGCTGAGCAGGCCGTGCTGCCCCACCTCGCGGGGTTTCTATTTTTGCCCGATGACGGGGCGGCTCAGGGTGGCGGGGACAGTTGAATTGGGGGGGCTGACGGCCCCGCCGTCACGGCACCGGATTGAGAAACTGATTGAGGGCGCGCGGGCGTTTTTTCCCGACTTGGGCCTGCCTGATCGGGACTGGATGGGGTTTCGGCCTTCGATGCCCGATAGCTTGCCGGTGATCGGGCCGAGCAGAGGCGGCGCGGAGATTATTCATGCCTATGGACACGGTCATGTAGGGCTGACTTTGGCCCCGGTGACGGCCCAGATGGTCGCGGATTTGGTGGCGGGGCGCGCACCGGAGGCTGCGATTGAGGCTTGTTTGCCGACGCGGTTTTAGGGATGAATCCGCAGTGTGAATCGCGCGCGGACGTTTTTTTAAGTTATTGATTTTTATGTATTTTCGATTTTTTATTTACTCCGTGTTAATATGTTTGCGCGGGCATAGATGGACGCCTATTTTGGGTATTTCGGCTATGGGAACGTCGGGGTTAGGGGTGTTGGGTTTGGCAAGTTGAGAGGCCGTTTTGGGCGGAAACCGGTCATTCGCTGCGCCGTGCCTCAAGCTCTGCAACGCGGACAAACCCGCCGTTAAATGCGATGCCCATCACTGTCTGCTACCGGCCCAAACCTGCCGTTCGCCATCGTCGGTCATGTTGCACTGCGGCCCGTCAGACCGGACTTTCGCTGCGGGCGCAAAATTTTGAAATTGTCGAACTCACAGTCTGCGGACAAAGTGTGAATTGGCTGCTCGAGCGTCTATGTCCACTTTTGGTTAGCGGTGGCAGCGGTGTGGTGAAAAGGCGCCGGACAGAATCTTCATTCTTGAAAATTTGGCGTCTTGGAAGCATTTGGTTGTTTTGCTAAATACACCTTAAATAAAAGAGGTTTGTCATGTCCGAAATCCTTGCGCTTGCTAGCACAAACCTTTTGTCGCCGATTATCTTGTCCTTCGTGCTGGGTCTTGTCGCCGCGATGGCGCGGTCCGACTTGTCCATCCCTGAGGCCGTGGCGAAAGGCATGTCGATTTATCTGTTATTTGCGATTGGCTTCAAAGGCGGTGCCTCAGTCGCGGATCATGGGGTTGATGCGACCTTGCTTATGACCGTTGGTGCAGGGGTCCTTTTGTCGTTCGGCCTCCCCCTTCTTGCCTTTTCACTGTTGAAGATACTCACTGGGTTTTCTCGGCTAGATGCTGCGGCAGTGGCTGCTCATTACGGCTCGATAAGTATCGTGACGTTTGTGGCCGCAACTTCGGTTCTTGAAGGGCGGGCTATCGCAGCAGAGGGATACATGGTCGCTGTTGCTGCAGCGATGGAAGCTCCGGCGATCCTGTCTGCCCTTTGGTTGGTGTCCCGCAATGGTTCGGGTGGGCGGATGGAGCCGGGACTGATGCGAGAAATCCTGCTCAATGGCTCTATCGTTTTGCTGGTTGGCAGCTTTGTGATCGGAATGGTGACGGGCGAAAGGGGGTTGGCTGAGATTGCACCGTTCATTGTTTCACCATTTAAGGGTGTGCTTTGCCTGTTCCTGCTCGATATGGGGTTGGTCGCAGGACGTGGTTTGAAGCAGTCGAAGGGTGTTTTGGGGTTAGGTGCGGTGACATTTGGAATTGTAATGCCGCTGGCTGGATCAGTGATCGGGCTCGGACTGAGCATGGTGATTGGGCTGTCGACAGGCGGCGTGGTGCTTTTGATGGTGCTTGCAGCTTCTGCCTCTTACATCGCGGTGCCCGCTGCGATGAGGGTCGCATTGCCCGAGGCAAACCCTGCGATTTATCTGACATTATCACTAGGAGTGACGTTCCCGTTCAATCTCACCCTGGGAATCCCCCTTTATGTGGCGGTGGCCACGCAGTTAACCGGAGGCTGACATGCAGATGCATCCCGCGAAACGCGTCGAAATTGTGATTGAAAAACCTTTGGAAGGGCGGCTGACAAATACGCTAACCGACGCAGGCGTAACGGGCTATACAGTGGTGCCGGTGCGCGGAGGATCGGGCAGATCAGGGCCGTGGACGCGCGAAGGTCAGATTGGCCACTCGGGGATGGTTATGGTCGTCTGTCTGATCCGACCGGACCGACTAGACGCGCTTTTGGAAGCTACGTTTGCGTTGGTCGAGCGTCAAATTGGCGTGGTCTCGGTGAGCGACACCCTGATCATAAGGGCTGAACGCTTCTAACGGCTCGCCCTATGCCGCAGCAGTGCCCTAGAGTGGACAACTATATCCAAGCTGGGACCTCCCCAGGGTTTGGTATGGTTTCGGTCGCCTCCTGCAATTATTGACATTCGCTGCATTGCAGAACTTCGGTGAAATGGATCGAAGCTGTCGTTCGCCGCACTAGCAAACAGTAAAAGACTATGGTGCTGTCCCGAGTGTCCGCTTTCTTCGATCTGCCCATTTTAGTTTGCAGCCGCAGCGAACTTCCGCTTCCCGCCCTTAGTGCCCAAAATGTGCACAGTGCAGCATCGGTCACTTTGGGCTGTGGTTTCAAAAGGTCGCTGCAACACAAGCTTCAAATTTCTCTGCTGGCGTCTTGTATTGCAAGGTCTTTCTCGGCCGCTCGTTTAGTTGGCGTGCGACAGCGCTGAGTTTGGCTTGGCTAAACCCGGATATATCAGTG
>Ga0209390_10003213_pt1 | contig 26894 bp, 36 predicted proteins | sample BON01_FD_187212 | JGI IMG/M metagenome (GOLD analysis project Ga0209390, IMG submission 187212) | Freshwater microbial communities from Lake Bonney liftoff mats and glacier meltwater in Antarctica - BON-01 (SPAdes) (version 2) | ecosystem: Environmental > Aquatic > Freshwater > Ice > Glacier...
TCTTTCCTTGCTCTATTGCTTGTACAACTTCTAATTTAAAAGACATCGAATAGTCTTTTTGGGTTCGCTTAATGTAGCGTGCTTCTTGTGATTTTTCCATTAGGATACTTTTTGTGTATCGCTATTTCAGGACGGGACATTTAATCATAAAAAAACCCTATAAAATAAATTATAAGGTTTTTTTATTTCTAAATTCCATTTTACTTTATTTTAAAAGCTTTCTCTTTTGGAAAATAAGCTGTATTTCCCAACTCTTCTTCAATTCTCAATAATTGATTGTACTTAGCCATTCTGTCTGATCGAGAAGCCGAACCTGTTTTAATCTGACCACAATTTAACGCAACGGCTAAATCTGCAATTGTAGTGTCTTCTGTTTCTCCAGATCTATGAGACATTACCGAAGTATACCCAGCATTGTGTGCCATATTTACAGCAGAAATAGTTTCTGTTAAAGTGCCTATTTGGTTTACTTTAATCAAAATAGAATTTGCTATTCCGCTTTTAATTCCTCTAGACAAACGCTCTACATTAGTTACAAATAAATCATCTCCAACTAATTGCACTTTATCTCCAACTTTATCAGTTAAATATTTCCAACCATCCCAATCATTTTCATCCATTCCGTCTTCAATAGAAATAATTGGATATTTCTCTACTAATTCAGCTAAATAATCTGCTTGCTCTTGACTTGTTCTTACTTTCCCTGAATCACCTTCAAACTTTGAATAATCGTATTTTCCATCTACATAAAATTCTGCTGCAGCACAATCTAAAGCGATCATAATTTCATCTCCAAAAGAATAACCAGCATTTTTCACTGCCAACTCTATTGTTTCTATAGCGTCTTCTGTACCGTCTAAAGTTGGTGCAAATCCTCCTTCATCGCCAACAGCTGTACTTAATTTTCTATCATGCAACACCTTTTTTAAATGATGAAAAATTTCAGAACCCATTTGCATTGCTTGTGTAAAATTTTCTGCTTTTACTGGTATAATCATAAACTCTTGAAATGCAATCGGAGCATCAGAGTGCGAACCTCCATTAATGATATTCATCATTGGAACTGGCAATGTATTTGCAGAAACTCCTCCAACATAACGATATAAAGGCATTCCTAATTCATTTGCTGCTGCTTTTGCTGCTGCTAAAGAAACTCCTAAAATTGCATTTGCTCCTAAAACTGATTTATTTGGTGTGCCATCTAAATCAATCATTATTTTATCTATTAAGTTTTGTTCAAAAACAGAAGTTCCTAACAATTCTTGTGCTATAATTTGATTTACATTAGAAACTGCTTTTAAAACACCTTTGCCCATATAAGCTTTCCCGCCATCTCTTAACTCAATGGCTTCGTGTTCTCCTGTTGATGCTCCTGAAGGAACTGCAGCTCTTCCTAAAACACCATTTTCTGTTATAACATCTACTTCTACTGTTGGATTTCCTCTTGAATCGAAAATTTGACGTGCATGTATGTTTATTATAATACTCATTGTTTTATATTTTAGGATAACTTTCTCAAGTTGTAATTAATAATATCTTCTTGCTAAACTACAAAATATGATTTTTTACTAGCGTGTTAATTTTAATTAACTGCGAAAACGATTTCATAAATTACTTATTTTATTTTCTTTATGTTCTCTATAAATTGATCGAACAAATATTCAGCATCGTGTGGTCCAGGACTTGCTTCTGGATGATACTGAACAGAAAAACAGTTTTTGTTTTTCATTCTAATACCAGCAACAGTATGATCATTTAAATGAACATGTGTAATTTCTACATTCTCATTTGCTTCTGTTTCTTCTCTATTAACTGCAAAACCGTGATTTTGAGAAGTAATTTCACCTTTACCCGTTAACAAGTTTTTTACCGGATGATTAATTCCTCTATGACCATTATGCATTTTATAGGTAGATATTCCGTTTGCCAATGCAATTACTTGGTGTCCTAAACAAATACCGAATAAAGGTAAATCTCTTTTGATAATTTCTTTTGCTGTGTTTTGAGCATCAACTAATGGTTCTGGATCTCCAGGTCCGTTAGAAATGAAATATCCGTTAGGATTAAAAGAACTCATTTCTTCAAAACTAGCATTGTATGGAAATACTTTAATGTAAGCATCTCTTTTTGCTAAATTTCTTAAAATATTCCTTTTGATTCCAATATCTAAAGCAGAAATCTTATACGTAGCATTTTCATCTCCAAAAAAGTAGGGTTCTTTAGTTGATACTTTTGATGCCAACTCTAAACCATTCATATCTGGCACTTCTGATAATTGTTTTTTTAATCCGTCAATGTTATCAACATCTGTGGAGATAATTGCATTCATTGCTCCATTATCTCTAATATAAGCAACTAAAGCTCTTGTGTCTACATCAGAAATTGCTACAGTGTTATGTTTAATAAACCAATCTTTTAAATTTCCATCAGAATCTACTCTTGAGTGTGTAAAACTAAAATTTCTACAAATTAATCCTGCAATTTTAATTCCTTCTGATTCAACTTCGTTCTCATTTACTCCATAGTTTCCTATATGTGCACTTGTTGCAACCATTAATTGACCAAAGTAAGATGGATCGGTAAATATTTCCTGATAACCAGTCATGCCTGTATTAAAGCAAATTTCTCCTGTAGAAGTTCCTTCTATTCCAATAGATTTACCATGAAAAATGGTTCCGTCTTCTAATAATACTAGGGCTTTTTTATGTTGTTGGTATTTCATTATTAGTTGTGTGTACTTTTATTAATTGTTATTTCAACCGTTTCGATTACAAAAGTAATAATATCTTAATTAGTAAACTTTTGTTGTTTATAAAATTATAAAAAAAGGGATAAACGTAAACGCTTATCCCTTTATATGAATTTTAATAAATACCATATTATTCTTCAGAAGTTTCTGGTGTTTCAGTTTCTGCAACATCATCATCAACATCCGTAGCTTTCTTTTTACCCCTACGAGTAGTTTTCTTAGCTTTTTTACCGTTAGGATTGTACAATTCGTTGTAATCAACTAATTCTACCATTGCCATAGAAGCATTATCTCCTTGACGATTTCCTAATTTAATGATACGTACATATCCTCCTGGTCTATCTGCAATCTTTACAGATATTTCTTTAAATAATTCTGTAACAGCATATTTATCTCTAAGGTAGCTAAATACAACACGGCGGTTGTGAGTAGTATCGTTCTTAGATTTTGTAAGTAAAGGCTCTACAAATCTACGTAATGCTTTTGCTTTTGCTTCTGTTGTGTTAATACGTTTATGCTCAATTAATGAACAAGACATATTAGCTAACATTGCTTTTCTATGTGCTGTTTTTCTTCCTAAATGGTTAACTTTCTTACCGTGTCTCATTACATTTTATTTTTACTCTCATCTTGCATCAACCCATTTTGGGGCGCAAAATATGAAAGATTAATCTCTATCTAATTTGTATTTACTTAAATCCATTCCGAAGTTTAGGTTTTTGTTAATCACTAACTCTTCTAATTCAGTTAATGATTTTTTACCGAAGTTACGGAACTTCATTAAATCGTTTTTATTGAAAGACACTAAGTCTCCTAAAGTATCTACCTCTGCTGCTTTTAAACAGTTTAAAGCTCTTACTGATAAATCCATATCTACCAACTTCGTCTTTAATAACTGGCGCATGTGTAATGATTCCTCATCATATGTTTCAGTTTGCGCTATTTCATCAGCCTCTAAAGTGATACGCTCATCTGAGAATAACATAAAGTGGTGAATTAATATTTTAGCAGCTTCTGTTAATGCATCTTTAGGATTGATAGAACCGTCTGTGTCTATATCGAAAATTAATTTTTCGTAGTCAGTTTTTTGTTCTACACGGAAATTTTCAACGGCATATTTTACATTCTTTATTGGAGTGTAAACTGAGTCTGTAAAAATTGTTCCTAATGGTACACCAGCTTTTTTGTTTTCTTCTGCGGGTACAAACCCTCTACCTTTCTCTATAGAAATTTCCATGTTTAATTTCACAGATTTATCCATATTACAGATAACTAAATCAGGATTTAATACTTGAAAACCAGAAATAAAACGTTGTAAGTCTCCAGCAGTTAATTGCTCTTGACCAGAAACATTAATAGAAACTAATTCTTTATCTGTTTCTTCTATTTGTTTCTTAAAACGAACTTGTTTTAAGTTTAAGATCATTTCAGTTACATCTTCTACTACTCCTTTTATTGCAGAAAACTCATGCTCTACACCATCAATTCTTAATGATGTAATTGCAAAACCTTCTAAAGAAGACAACAATACTCTTCTTAATGCATTACCAACTGTTAACCCAAAACCTGGTTCTAAAGGTCTGAACTCAAATCTACCTGAAAAATCAGTAGATTCAATCATTATTACTTTGTCGGGCTTTTGAAAATTTAAAATTGCCATATGTTCTTTATCAGGATTATTTAGAGTATAACTCTACAATTAATTGTTCTTTGATATTCTCTGGAATTTGTACTCTTTCTGGAGCTTTAACGAATGTTCCTGATAATAAATCAGCATTCCAGCTTAACCATTCATACATGTTACTATTAGAAGCTAAAGCGCTTTCTATTGCAAGTAAAGATTTAGATTTTTCTCTGACTGCTACTACATCTCCTTCTTGTAAAGTATGTGAAGGGATGTTTAAAATTTCTCCATTCACAGTAATGTGACGGTGAGAAACTAATTGACGAGCTGCACTACGAGAATTAGCTATACCTAAACGATACACTACATTGTCTAAACGAGATTCACATAACTGTAATAAAACCTCACCAGTAATACCACCAGCACTTTGGGCTTTTTTAAATAAGTTAGAGAATTGACGTTCTAAAATACCATAAGAGTATTTTGCTTTTTGTTTTTCTTGCAATTGGGTTGCATATTCAGATTTTTTACCTCTTCTTTTTGCGTTACCATGTTGCCCTGGAGGATAATTTCTTTTTTCAAAGTTTTTATCATCTCCAAAAATTGCTTCTCCGAATTTACGGGCAATTTTAGTTTTTGGTCCTGTATATCTTGCCATTTCTTAGTTTTTAAAGCTGGGATTATGAATTAAGGCGAACTCCTTCGATAATCTAAAAATCCAACTTAGTTAAAATTTAATTATACTCTTCTTCTTTTTGGAGGTCTACATCCATTGTGTGGTGTTGGAGTTACATCGATAATTTCTGTAACTTCAATTCCGCTATTATGTAATGTTCTTATTGCGCTTTCTCTACCATTACCTGGTCCTTTAACAAAAACTTTTACTTTTCTAAGTCCAGCTTCATGAGCAACTCTTGCACAATCTTCTGCAGCGGTTTGAGCAGCATATGGAGTATTCTTTTTAGAACCTCTAAATCCTTGCTTACCAGCAGACGACCATGAAATTACGTCACCTTTTTTATTTGTTAATGAAATAATAATGTTATTAAAAGATGCAGTGATATGTGCTTCACCAACTGATTCAACAATAACTTTACGCTTTTTTGTGCTTGCTTTAGCCATAATATCTAGTTATTATTTAGTAGCTTTCTTTTTGTTCGCTACCGTTTTTCTTTTACCTTTTCTTGTTCTAGAGTTGTTCTTAGTTCTTTGTCCTCTTAAAGGAAGACCAGTTCTATGACGAATACCTCTGTAACATCCAATATCCATCAAACGCTTGATGTTTATTTGAACTTCAGAACGTAATTCTCCTTCAATTGTGAAAGATCCAACTTGTTCTCTAATTGCTGCGATTTGATCATCTGTCCAATCTTGAACTTTAATACTTTCGTCAACCTTTGCTTTTGCTAAAACTTCTTTAGCTCTACTTGCTCCTATACCAAAGATGTAAGTTAAAGCAATAACTCCTCTTTTATTCTTTGGAATATCAATACCTGCTATTCTTGCCATTACCCTTGTCTTTGTTTAAATCTAGGATTTTGTTTATTTATTACATATAATCTGCCTTTTCTGCGAACTATTTTGCAGTTGGCACTTCTTTTCTTAACTGATGCTCTTACTTTCATCTGTGTTGTTTTTTAATATCTATAAGTAATTCTAGCCTTAGTTAAATCATAAGGACTCATTTCTAATTTCACTTTATCTCCTGGTAATAACTTAATGTAATGCATACGCATTTTACCAGAAATATGTGCTGTAACAATATGACCATTTTCTAACTCTACACGAAACATAGCATTTGATAATGCTTCTGTAATAGTTCCGTCTTGTTGAATTGCTGATTGCTTAGCCATATTATTTTAATGCTTTTCTGCTTGTTCCTTTTTTCATCAAACCATCGTAATGACTGTTTAATAAATACGAATTAATTTGTTGAATGGTATCAATTGCAACCCCTACCATAATAATTAATGATGTTCCACCATAAAACATTGCCCAACTTTGTTGTACTCCAAATTGAACAACTATTGCTGGCAAAATAGACAAACCTGCTAAGAATAACGATCCTGGAAACGTAATTCTTGATAATACAGAATCTAATCTTTCTGCTGTATCTGTTCCTGGTTTAATTCCTGGTATAAAACCACCGCTTCTTTTTAAATCATCGGCCATTTTATTTGTAGGTATTGTAATTGCTGTATAAAAATAACTGAAGATTATAATCAATACGGCAAATAACACATTGTACCACAATCCATGCATATCTTGTAACTCAGTTAATGCTGGAAACTTTCTTGCCAATGCTACTGGTAAAAACATAATTGCTTGTGCAAAAATGATTGGCATTACTCCCGCTGCATTTAATTTTAACGGAATGTATTGTCTTGCTCCAGCCACATCTTTAATATCTCCAACAACAGTTCTTCTAGCGTATTGTACAGCAATTTTTCGAACAGCTGTCACTAATAAAACCGATAATAAAATCACAACAAACCAAACAAAGATTTCTAACAGAATCATCATAAAACCTCCCGCACCTGCATTGGTTGTTTTAGAAACTAATTCTTGCATAAATGCACTTGGTAAATTAGCGATAATACCTACTGTAATTAATAATGATATTCCATTACCAACTCCTTTGTCTGTAATACGCTCTCCTAACCACATGGCAAAAACAGTTCCTGCTGTTAACAATATAATTGATGAAAACCAAAATGCTCCTCCAGACACTAAAAATGCTTGCTCTGGTAAACCGAATGATGTTTTAATCGCTGTTATATAAGTTGGTGCTTGTACTAATGTAATACCAATTGTTAACCAACGTGTAATTTGTGTAATTTTCTTTCTTCCGCTTTCTCCATCTTTTTGTAGTTTTTGTAAATACGGAACCGCAATTCCCATTAATTGAACTACAATAGAAGCAGAAATATAAGGCATAATTCCAAGTGCCATAATAGACGCTCTAGAAAAGGCTCCTCCAGTAAATGCATTTAATAATCCTAAAAGACCTCCTTCTGTACTTTGTTTTAATGCAGATAATTGCAATGGATCAATTCCAGGTAATGGAACTTGAGCCATAAAACGATATACAGCAATTAATCCTAAGGTTAAAATAAGCTTTTGTTTAAGCTCTTCTATTTTCCAGATATCTCTTAAAGTATTTATCAACTTCATCTTTACCTAATCTTATAAAGTAACTACTTCTCCTCCAGTAGCTTCAATAGCAGCTTTTGCAGTAGCAGTAAATTTGTGAACAGTAATATTTAATTTAGCTTTAAGCTCTCCTCGACCTAGTATTTTTACTAATTCGGTTTTACTTACTACTCGATTAGCGATTAAGATTTCTAAAGTTACAGTATCTGTAATTTTACCTTCGTCAACTAATGTTTGTAATCTATCTAAATTAACTCCAACATACTCCTTACGGTTAATGTTTGTGAATCCAAATTTAGGAACACGTCTTTGAAGAGGCATTTGCCCTCCTTCAAATCCTATTTTTCTAGAATAACCTGAACGAGATTGCTGACCATTATGACCTCTAGTAGCGGTACCACCTTTACCAGAACCTTCACCTCTAGCGATTCTTTTCTCTTTTTTAACAGATCCTTCTGCTGGTTGTAAGTTATGTAAACTCATATCTATATAATATCTTATTTAACTTCTTCTACAGAAATTAAGTGTTTAACTGTATTTACCATACCAATAATAGAAGGAGTTGCCTCATGTTCTACTACTTGGTTCATTTTACGTAAACCTAAAGCTTCTAAAGTTCTCTTTTGACTTTGAAGACGCCCGATTTTGCTTTTTACTTGTGTAACTCTAATTTTTGCCATCGTTCTTAGGTTTATCCGTTAAATACTTTCTCTAATGAAATTCCTCTTTGTTTTGCAATTGTAACTGCACTACGCAATTGTAATAAAGCATCTAAAGTAGCTTTTACTACATTGTGAGGGTTAGAAGAACCTTGAGATTTAGATAATACATCATGTACTCCTACAGACTCTAATACCGCACGCACAGCACCACCAGCAATAACTCCGGTACCATGTGAAGCAGGCTTTAAAAATACTTTTGCTCCACCAAATTTTCCTTTTTGCTCATGAGGTAATGTTCCTTGTAAAATTGGAATTCTAACTAAGTTTTTCTTAGCGTCTTCAATTGCTTTTGCAATTGCAGATGCTACATCTTTAGATTTACCTAATCCATGACCAACTACTCCGTTACCATCTCCTACAACAACAATTGCAGAAAATCCGAAAGCTCTACCACCTTTTGTTACTTTAGTAACACGTTGTACACTTACTAACTTATCTACAAGTTCTAATCCGCTAGGTTTTACTCTTTCTACGTTTTTATAATTTTGATACATAATAACTTTCTTAAAATTTTAAACCCGCTTCTCTAGCAGCTTCTGCTAATACTTTTATTCTACCGTGATATAAATATCCGTTTCTATCAAAAGAAATAGTTTCTACACCAGCTTTAACAGCTTTTTCTGCTATTGCTTTTCCTACAGATGCCGCAGTTTCTAATTTTGAACCTGATGCAACATCTTTATCTCTAGAAGAAGCAGCTACTAATGTAATACCAGTAACGTCATCTACTAATTGAGCATATATTTCTTTATTACTTCTAAAAACAGATAACCTTGGCTTAGCCGCAGTTCCAGAAACAATTTTTCTGATTCTGTTTTTAATTCTTTGTCTTCTTTCAAGCTTTGATAATGCCATAGTGCTATATATTATGCAGATTTACCTGCTTTTCTTCTTAATTGTTCTCCTACAAATTTAACTCCTTTACCTTTGTATGGCTCTGGTGCACGGAAAGAACGAATCTTTGCGGCAATTTGACCAACTAGTTGTTTATCATAAGAAGTTAATTTAACGACTGGGTTTTTTCCTTTTTCTGAAACTGTTTCTACCTTAACTTCTGGAGCTAATTCTAAAACAATATTATGAGAAAAACCTAATGCTAAATCTAATTTTTGTCCTTGGTTTGAAGCTCTATAACCTACACCAACTAATTCTAAATCTTTAGTCCAACCTTTACTTACACCTTCAATCATATTAAATACTAATGATCTATATAATCCGTGTGCAGCTTTATGAGGTTTACTATCTGATGGTCTGTTTAATATAACAGTATCTCCTTCTATTCTTACAGTAATATCGCCAGAAACCTCTTGAGTTAATTCTCCTAATTTTCCTTTTACCGTTACTACATTTCCATCGATGTTTAATTCAACTCCGGCTGGAATGCTTATTGGGTTTTTTCCTATTCTTGACATCTTACTATAGTATTAATAAACGTAACAAATTACTTCTCCTCCAACATTTTCTTGACGTGCTTTCTTGTTAGTCATCACACCTTTAGATGTTGAAACGATTGCAATACCAAGACCGTTTAATACTCTAGGCATTTCTAAAGCGTTAACGTATTTACGTAAACCTGGTGTACTGATTCGTTCTAGTTTTCTAATTACTGATTCTTTTGTTTCTCTGTCGTACTTTAAAGCTATTTTGATTGTTCCTTGAACTGATTCGTCATTGAACTGGTAGCTTAAAATATACCCTTGGTCAAACAAAATTTTTGTTATTTCCTTCTTCAAGTTTGAAGCTGGAATTTCTACAACTCTGTGTCCTGCTGCGATTGCATTTCTAACTCTTGTTAAAAAATCCGCGATTGGATCTGTATACATATTTATTTAAAATTGCGATTTTGGTTTTTAATTACCTCTATTTATGCTGCAGATTACTCTGCGATAATTAAACCTGAAATCAGTTAATGTTTATTTTACTCAAAAAAATAGAGCGTGCAAAGATACAAAATCTATTTTATTATTTAGAGTTCTTTTTCGATTTTACCAACTAGCTTTTCTAACACCTGGTATTAACCCTTGATTTGCCATTTCACGGAACGTTACACGTGATAATCCGAATTGACGCATATACCCTTTTGGTCTTCCTGTTAGCTTACATCTGTTGTGCATTCTAACTGGAGAAGCATTTTTAGGTAACTTCTGTAATGCTTCGTAATCTCCAGCTTTTTTTAAAGCTTTTCTTTTCTCAGCATATTTAGCTACTATTTTAGCTCTTTTTACCTCACGGGCTTTCATTGATTCTTTAGCCATGTCTTAATTTTTTTTAAATGGTAAACCTAATTCTCCTAATAATGATTTTGCTTCTTTATCAGTAGCTGCAGATGTTACAAAAGCAATATCCATTCCACCAATTTTATTCACTTTATCAATATTAATTTCTGGATAGATAATTTGTTCAGTGATTCCTAAATTATAATTACCTCTACCATCAAAACCATTTGCTTTGACACCATTAAAATCTCTTACACGTGGTATAGATGCGGTAACCAATCTATCTAAAAATTCGTACATTTTTTCTCCTCTTAACGTAACTTTTACACCTATTGGCATTCCTTTACGTAGTTTGAAGTTTGCAACATCTTTTTTAGATAAAGTAGCAATTGCTTTTTGTCCTGTAATTGTAGTTAACTCTTCAAGAGCATAATCTATCAACTTCTTATCTGCTATAGCAGCTCCAACACCTTTACTAATTACAATTTTTTGTAATTTAGGCACTTGCATTATATTGCTATAACCAAATTCTTCTGTAAGAGCACTTACTACTCGGCTCTTATATTCTGCTTTTAATCTTGGTACGTAACTCATGATTATATTGCTTTTTTACTTTTCTTTGAGATTCTAATTTTAGTATCTCCTTCTACTGTATATCCAACTCTTACAGCTTTACCATTTTCTACTAACGATAAGTTAGAGATATGAATTGAAGCTTCTTTCTTTACAATTCCTCCTTGTGGACTTTGAGCACTAGGTTTTGTGTGTTTTGAAATCATATTAACACCTTCTACAATAGCTCTGTTTTTATCTCTAAGGATTTGTAAAACTTTTCCTTCTGATCCTTTATGGTCTCCTGCGATTACTGTAACAGTATCTCCTGATTTGATTTTAAACTTTGTCATCGTCTTATCTCTTTTAAAGCACTTCAGGTGCTAATGATACTATTTTCATGAATTGTTTCTCACGAAGTTCACGAGCAACTGGTCCAAATACACGTGTTCCTCTCATTTCCTCTGTAGGATTTAAAAGTACGCAAGCATTATCATCAAATCTGATGTAAGATCCGTCTTTACGTCTAACTTCTTTCTTTGTACGAACAACTACTGCTCTAGAAACTTGACCTTTCTTTACAGTACCGTTTGGTGTTGCTGTTTTAACTGTAACAACAATTTTATCTCCAACGCTAGCGTAACGCTTTCTTGTTCCTCCTAAAACGCGAATTACTAAAACTTCTTTAGCTCCAGTATTATCTGCTACTTTTAATCTTGATTCTGTCTGTAACATATTATTTAGCTCTTTCTAGGATTTCTACTAATCTCCAACGTTTAGATTTACTTAAAGGTCTTGTTTCCATGATCTTTACAGTATCTCCAACATTACAATCGTTTGTCTCATCGTGTGCAACATACTTCTTCGTTTTTAAAACGAACTTTCCATACATTGGGTGTTTTGTTCTTTTTACCTCAGAAACAACAATAGATTTTTCCATTTTGTTACTAGATACTACACCAATTCTCTCTTTTCTAAGATTTCTTTTTTCCATCTTTAAAACTGACTACTAATTATTGTAAATCTCTTTTTGTTAACTCTGTAGCAATTCTTGCAACAGATTTTCTTAAGGCTCTTAACTGTATTGGATTTTCCAACGGAGAAATCGCGTGAGCCATTTTTAAATCAGTATAGTTTTTTTTCAACGTACTAAGATTTTCTTGTAAATCTACTGTTGATAATTCTTTAATTTCTGACTGTTTCATTTTCTTATCGAATTAAGCGTTATCAAAATCTCGTGCGATTATAAATTTAGTTTTTACTGGAAGTTTTTGAGCGGCTAAACGCAATGCTTCTTTAGCAACGTTAATTGGCACACCACCAACTTCAAATAAAATTCTTCCTGGCTTTATAACAGCTACGAAATATTCTGGAGCTCCTTTACCTTTACCCATACGTACTTCTAATGGTTTTTTGGTAATAGGCTTGTCTGGAAATATTTTAATCCATAACTGACCTTCTCTTTTCATATGACGAGTTGCCGCAATACGAGCTGCTTCTATCTGACGAGATGTAAGTAAATTCTGATCTAAAGATTTAATTCCAAACATTCCGTTTGAAAGTTGAGTCCCTCTACCTGAATTTCCATTCATGTTCCCCTTCGCTTTCTGTACCTTACGGTATTTTACTCTTTTAGGCTGTAACATTTTTAATTTCTACTTTTAAAAATTATTTTCTTTTACGAGATTGTTGTTTCTTATTAGCTCCACCTTGTTTTTTAGATAAACCAACTAACGGAGATAATTCTCTTTTTCCATAAACCTCGCCTTTCATAATCCATACTTTAACTCCGATTCTACCGTAAGTTGTATGGGCTTCGACAAGTGCATAATCTATATCTGCTCTAAAAGTAGAAAGAGGAATTCTACCTTCTTTATAGTGTTCAGAACGTGCCATTTCAGCTCCATTTAAACGACCTGAAATTTGAATTTTAATTCCTTCAGAGTTCATTCTCATTGTAGCAGCAATAGCCATTTTAATTGCACGTTTGTACGAAATTCTATTTTCAATTTGACGAGCAACACTAGAAGCAACTAATTTTGCATCTAATTCTGGACGTTTAATTTCAAAAATGTTAATCTGTACTTCTTTACCAGTAATTTTCTTAAGTTCTTCTTTTAACTTGTCTACTTCCTGACCTCCTTTACCAATAATGATACCTGGACGTGCAGTAGTAACAGTAACGGTTACAAGTTTAAGCGTACGCTCAATAATTACTCTAGAGACACTTGCTTTAAATAATCTAGCATTTATATACTTTCTTATTTTATCATCTTCAGCTAACTTATCTCCGTAATCATTTCCACCGTACCAGTTAGATTCCCAACCTCTGATGATTCCTAAACGAAGTCCTATTGGATTTGTTTTTTGTCCCATGTCTACTTTAATTATTTGCTTTCAATATTTTTACTACCTAACTCTAAAGTAACGTGATTAGAACGCTTACGAATTCTATGAGCACGTCCTTGCGGAGCTGGTCTTAATCTTTTTAACATCCCTGCGCTGTCTACACAAATAGACTTTACATATAATCCAGCTTCTTCAATACTAGCACTTTCGTTTTTAGCTTGCCAGTTTGCAATAGCAGACAACAACAATTTCTCTAAATTAATAGATGCTTCTTTTGAACTGAATTTTAAAATTTGTAGTGCTTTTTCTACTTCTACACCTCTTACTAAATCCGCTACTAAACGCATTTTTCTTGGTGATGTAGGACAGTTAGTAAGCTTAGCAAAAGCTTTATGCTTTCTATCTTCTTTTAACTGTTCTGCCATGTTATGTTTACGAACTCCCATTTCCTACTATTTTTTACCTTTATTTTTTGCACCTGCATGTCCTCTAAAAGAACGTGTTGGTGAAAATTCACCTAATTTATGCCCTACCATGTTTTCAGTAACATATACTGGTACAAACTGCTTTCCGTTATGAACCGCAATTGTTTGTCCAACAAAATCAGGAGTAATCATCGTTGCTCTTGACCATGTTTTAATTACTGATTTACTGTCTGATTCTACATTCGCTAAAACTTTCTTTTCTAACTTGTAGTGAACGTAAGGTCCTTTTTTTAATGATCTTGCCATAGCTTATTATTTCTTTCTACGTTCTAAAATATACTTATTACTAGCTTTCTTTTTAGATCTAGTTTTAAATCCTTTAGCAGGAATTCCGTTTCTTGATCTTGGATGTCCTCCAGAAGATTTCCCTTCACCACCTCCCATTGGGTGATCTACTGGGTTCATTGCTACTGGTCTAGTTCTTGGACGTCTACCTAACCATCTACTTCTACCTGCTTTACCAGATACTAGTAATTGATGATCAGAGTTTGAAACAACTCCAATAGTTGCCATACATGTTAACAAGATTAATCTTGTTTCACCTGATGGTAACTTAACCGTTGCATATTTTCCGTCTCTTGCCATTAACTGAGCAAAAGATCCTGCAGAACGAGCCATAACAGCTCCTTGTCCTGGACGTAATTCAATACAAGAAATTGTAGTTCCTAATGGTATCTCACTTAACAACATTGCATTTCCAATTTCTGGAGCTACACCTGCACCTGATACGATTGTTTGACCTACCTGTAATCCGTTTTGCGCAATTACATAACGTTTTTCTCCATCAGTATAACTAACTAGTGCAATAAATGCAGTACGATTTGGATCGTACTCGATAGTTTTTACTGTTGCAGGGATACCTGTTTTATCTCTTTTAAAATCGATAATACGGTATTTTTGTTTATGACCTCCTCCAATATTACGAGTTGTCATTCTACCCTGATTGTTTCGACCTCCAGATCTTTTTTTCGGAGCTAATAAGCTTTTTTCCGGCTTGTCAGTAGTAATGGTGTCGAACCCATTTACTACTCTAAAACGCTGACCTGGTGTTACTGGTTTTAATTTTCTAACTGACATTCTGTCTTTTTACTTAAAGATTGTTATAAAAATCAATAGTTTCTCCTTCTGCTAACTGTACTATCGCTTTTTTGTAAGCACCTTTCATACCTGTTACCATACCTTTCTTTGTGAATTTAGTATTTCTTTGAACAGGATAATTCATTGTTCTTACAGCTGAAATTGCAACTCCATAAGCAGCTTCAATAGCTCCTTTGATTTCCAATTTGTTAGCTCTTTTATCTACAACAAATGTATAACGGTTATTTAACTCGCTATCGTTTGTTGCTTTTTCCGTAATAATAGGCTTTATTAAAATATTCATTTCTATTATTTGCTAAAATTTGCTTCAACTCCTTCTAAAGAACCTTCTGTAAATACAATTTTATTTGCATTTAAAACTCCGTAAGTGCTTAAATCTGAACCACTTACGACCATAGTTCTTTTTAAATTTCGTGATGACAAATATACATTATTATTTGACTCGGCCAACACAAACAAAGATTTTTTGTTTTCCAACCCTAGTGCTTTCAATACATCAACAAAATTCTTAGTCTTTGGATTTTCAAAATCGAAGTTCTCAACAACTACTAAATTTTTATCTTTTGCTTGTGTACTTAACGCAGATTTACGAGCTAAACGCTTTAAATTTTTGTTTAGTTTGAAAGAGTAATTTCTTGGTCTTGGCCCGAACATACGTCCTCCACCTCTAAAAACACCAGACTTGATAGAACCTGCTCTTGCAGTACCAGTTCCTTTTTGCTTTTTAATCTTTCTTGTACTTCCTGCGATCTCAGCTCTCTCTTTAGATTTGTGAGTTCCTTGTCTTTTATTTGCCAAGTGTTGCTTTACATCTAAGTAAATAGCATGTTTATTTGGCTCTATTCCGAATACATCGTTAGAAAGTTCAACTTTTCTACCTGTATCTTTTCCTGTAATATCTAAAACTGCTACTTTCATTATTTCTGAATAGTTACGTAAGCATTTTTGTGTCCAGGAACAGCTCCTTTAACAACAAGTAGGTTTTTATCTGCAACCACTTTTAATACTTTTAGATTCTGTACTTTAACACTATCTCCACCCATTCTTCCTGCCATACGCATTCCTTTGAATACTCTCGCTGGATAAGATGCTGCACCAATAGATCCTGGTGCTCTTAAACGGTTATGTTGACCGTGAGTTGCTTGACCAACTCCGGCAAATCCATGACGTTTTACAACTCCTTGGAAACCTTTACCTTTAGAAGTTCCTGATACATCAACAAACTCACCTTCTTGAAAGTGCGATACTGTGATAGAATCTCCTAATTTATACTCTTTTTCAAACCCTTGGAATTCTATGACTTTTCTTTTAGCAGATGTACCAGCTTTTTTAAAGTGCCCATCTAAAGCTTTGTTAGAGCTTTTTGCTTTTTTGTCATCGAAACCAAGCTGTAAGGCGTTGTAGCCGTCAACCTCTTCGGTTCTGACTTGGGTAACAACGCAAGGACCTGCTTCGATTACTGTACAAGGAATATTCTTCCCGTTTTCATCGAATAAGCTGGTCATTCCTATTTTTCTTCCTATTAACCCAGACATTCTTGTTAGATTTTAGACGATAGATTTATAAATCCATAGCGTCTATATTAATAATAAATATTTGAAACTTCCGTTTCAGTATCTCCTTTAGAAATTCACTCCAAAAAAAACAGCGTTAAACATCTTCAACGCTGAATATGTTTTACCGTTTTTCCTTCGCGAAACCCTCCGGACATGTGTATTCTGAATTTTATCCTGAACTTTCAGGATCTCCTCAGAGTCTTAACTTTTTCTCTTTACGAGATCCTGAAACAAGTTCAGGATAAATTCAACTTGGCTTTTAATCTGAAATAGGCTAAAAGCTAGTTTCATTTACTTATACTTTAATTTCAACTTCTACACCGCTTGGTAACTCAAGTTTCATTAGAGCATCAATAGTCTTTGAAGAAGAACTATAAATATCTAATAATCTTTTGTAAGCGAATAATTGAAATTGCTCTCTAGATTTTTTGTTTACGTGTGGTGAACGTAATACAGTGAAAATCTTTTTATTTGTTGGTAAAGGGATTGGGCCATTTACTAAAGCTCCTGTACTCTTTACTGTTTTTACGATTTTTTCAGCAGACTTATCTACTAAGTTGTAATCGTAAGATTTTAATTTAATTCTAATTTTTTGGCTCATCTTAATATCTTATTAACCTTTAGCTTTCGTAATTACATCTTCTGAAATGTTAGAAGGTGTTTGTGCATAGTGAGAAAATTCCATAGTAGAAGTTGCTCTACCAGAAGACAATGTTCTTAATGTAGTAACATAACCAAACAGCTCAGATAAAGGCACATCCGCCTTTACAACCTTTGCTCCTGCTCTATCATCCATAGCATTTACCTGACCTCTACGGCGATTTAAATCTCCAACTATGTCACCCATGTTTTCCTCAGGTGTCACAACGTCCATTTTCATAATCGGCTCAAGAACAATAGCTCCTGCTGCTTTTCCACAAGCTCTATATCCCATTCTTGCTGCTAACTCAAAAGAAAGCGCATCAGAATCCACCGCGTGAAAAGAACCATCTTTCAATGTAATTTTCATCGTTTCCATTTCAAATCCAGCTAGAGGACCGTTTTTCATAGCCTCTCTAAATCCTTTTTCAATAGACGGAATAAATTCTTTTGGAATACGACCACCTTTAATTTGATCTACAAACTGCAAACCTGATTCTTTGAAATCTTCATCTGCTGGTCCCATTTCAAATATAATATCTCCAAACTTACCACGTCCTCCAGATTGCTTTTTATAAGTTTCTCTGTGCTCTGCAGTTTTTGTTAAAGCTTCTTTATATTCAACTTGAGGTTCTCCTTGATTTACTTCAACATTAAACTCACGTCTCATTCTGTCAATAATAATATCTAGGTGTAATTCTCCCATTCCAGATATAATTGTTTGTCCAGATGCTTCATCTGTTTTTACTTGAAAAGTAGGATCTTCTTCTGCCAATTTTGACAATGCTACACCCATTTTTTCAACATCAGTCTTAGTCTTAGGCTCTACAGCAATACCAATTACTGGATCTGGAAAATCCATTGATTCTAAAACAATAGGATGTTTTACATCTGACAAAGTATCTCCAGTTTTTATAGATTTAAATCCTACAGCTGCACCTATATCTCCTGCTTCGATATAATCGATAGCATTTTGTTTATTGGCATGCATTTGATAGATTCTAGAAATACGTTCTTTTTTACCTGAACGGTTATTTAAAACATAAGAACCCGCATCTAAACGACCAGAATATGCTCTAAAGAAAGCTAAACGACCTACAAAAGGGTCTGTAGCAATTTTAAATGCTAAAGCCGCGAAAGGCTCCTTTACATCTGGCTTACGAATAATCTCTTTACCAGTATCAGGGTTTGTACCTACAATTCCTTCTTTATCCATAGGAGAAGGTAAATAACGACATACAGCATCTAATAAGAACTGAACACCTTTATTTTTAAATGCAGAACCACAAATCATAGGAATAATAGACATGTCCATTACCGCAGCACGAAGCGCAGCATGCACTTCTTCTTCGGTAATTGAATCTTCATCTTCCATGTATTTTTCTAGTAAATTCTCGTCATAAGCAGCAACTTCTTCGATCAGTTTCCCTCTCAACATTGCAGCTTCTTCTTTTAATTCTTCTGGAATATCGATTACATCAAAAGTTGCCCCTTGAGTTTCATCATGCCATATAATAGCTCTATTCTTTACTAAATCAACAATACCTTTAAAATCTGTTTCATCTCCAATGTTCATTACAATTGGCACTGCATTAGACTTTAACATGTCTTTTACTTGTTGACAAACAGCCATAAAGTTTGCTCCAGAACGGTCCATTTTATTAACGAACCCAATTCTTGGCACTTTATAGTTATCAGCTAATCTCCAGTTCGTTTCTGATTGTGGCTCAACACCATCAACTGCAGAAAACAAGAAAACTAAACCATCAAGAACTCTTAATGAACGATTTACTTCTACTGTAAAATCAACGTGACCTGGAGTATCAATAATATTAAAGTGATATTCCTTAGATTCATCAGTTGGCTCTCCGTTTACTCTTGGAAAAACCCACTCACAAGTTGTAGCTGCAGAGGTAATTGTAATCCCTCTTTCTTGCTCTTGCTCCATCCAGTCCATCGTTGCTGCACCATCATGAACTTCTCCAATCTTATGAGAAACTCCTGTATAGTACAAAACACGTTCTGTTGTTGTAGTTTTACCAGCATCAATATGTGCTGCAATACCAATATTTCTTGTGTATTTTAAATCTCTAGCCATCTAAATTAAAATCTGAAGTGAGAGAATGCTTTATTAGCTTCTGCCATTTTATGAACATCTACTCTTTTCTTAACAGCAGCTCCTTCTTCTTTAGCAGCAGCTAATACTTCTGCAGCTAAACGTTGTGCCATTGTTTTTTCGTTTCTCTTACGTGTGTGTAAGATTAACCATTTGATTGCTAAAGAAACTTTTCTGTCTGGTCTAATTTGCATTGGTATTTGGAATGTTGCTCCACCAACTCGTTTTGAACGAACTTCTACGTGGGGCATTACATTTGATAATGCTTCTTTCCAAATTTCTAATGCTGATTTTTCTTCTTCACCTTTTCTTTCTTCTACAAGCTCTAACGCATCGTAAAATACTTTAAAAGCTACTGATTTTTTACCATCCCACATTAAGTTATTTACAAAACGTGTAACTAATTGATCGTTAAATTTTGGATCCGGTAAAAGAACTCTTTTTTTCGCTCTTCTTTTTCTCATGTCTTTACATTAAAAAAGTTAATAAATTACTTCTTTGGGCGTTTTGCACCATACTTTGATCTACGTTGAGTTCTTCCCTCAACTCCCGCTGTATCTAAAGCTCCACGTACTACGTGATACTTTACTCCTGGCAAATCTTTTACCCTTCCTCCTCTAACTAATACTATCGAGTGCTCTTGTAAATTATGTCCTTCTCCAGGAATGTATGCGTTTATCTCATTACCGTTAGTCAATCTTACTCTCGCTACTTTACGCATCGCAGAGTTAGGTTTCTTAGGTGTAGTCGTATAAACACGTGTACATACTCCTCTTCGTTGAGGACATGATTTCAAAGCAGCCGATTTACTCTTCTTAGTTATTTTGGTTCTTCCTTTACGTACTAATTGTTGTATCGTTGGCATACTAAAATGTTAATAATTACGTTTTTATTTATAATTGTCTCTTTTTAAGAGTTTGCAAATGTACAATTAATTTCCATTTATTCAAATGTCCGTAGGTTATTTTTTAAAACATTAAATTATTATTGATTTTTATAAATTTCAACTTACATTTAAAAGCTATAGATCTCTTGATTTTGAATAAAAAAATTACACCTTATATATATATACTTTTTTTTAGCTTTTTCTCCAGTACGTTTTACGGTCAGGAAAACAATTATTTTAGCCTAGAAATAAAGAGCAAAAATAGTCTTGAAAATAGTGTCATTAAAAGTATCAATTACAGCAATAAATTTAACAAGATTAAAAACCTAAACAACACAAAAGATAGCGTTCTTGCTATTTTAAAAGAAAAGGGATATTACACGGTATTAATTGATAGTATGTATCAGCAAAAAAAGAAGTACACCTATTATTTAAAGTTAGGGGTTAAAATAAAAACCGCTACTATAAAAGTAAGTTCTGAAGATGAAAAAATTCTTCGAGCATTAAACTTAAATCTTAAAAACAAGTATTTAGTCCTTGAAAACGAAAAGTTAAAACCTTTTTTAAATTCTATCAGCAATTATCTAATTGAAAATGGTCAACTATTTTCTAAAGTTAGATTGATTAATTCTAAAATCAAAAATCAATCTCTTTTTACAGAACTTCAAATTAGTCGCTCTAAAAAAAGAAGTATCAACAAAACAATAGTAAATGGATATACTGATTTTCCTACATCATTTATAAAACAGTATTTAAACTTAAACGACAAGAGCGTACTTAATGAAAATAAAATTGAAGAAATTTCTAAAAAAATCAATCAATTAAATTTTGTTTCAGAAATTAAAAAACCAGAAATCTTGTTTAGCAAAGATTCAACAATTCTCTATCTCTATTTAAAAAAGAAAAAGTCAAGTAGTTTTGATGGATTGATTAATTTTTCAACAGAAAACAAAAAATTGAATTTTAGAGGGTATTTAGATTTGAATTTAGTTAACATTTTTAATAAAGGTGAAGAAATAAAAATCAATTGGAAAAACAATAGCAACAACAAACAAGATCTTACCCTACAAACTAAAATTCCTTATATTTTTAATAGTAAAATAAGTTCTGAGGTTTCTTTTAACTTCTTTAGAAATGATTCTACTTACATAAACACTCAAGCGAGCATGTCTCTACATTACCCTATAACCAACAACATAAACATCAGCTTTATTGCAAAAAATGAAGCTTCCAAAATCAGCAATAGTTTAACTGATTTTGAAAATTACCAAAAGCTCGGTTTAGGTTTAGGAATCGCATACACCTCTTTTAATAGTCATAAATTCGACTTTGAAATGGAACTATTACATAAAACAAGGAAAACGGAGGAGACAACATCTCTTTACCAGTTAAACATAAACACATCATCCATCTTTTCCTTTTCTAAAAAAATAAACTTTCTACTAAAAAACGCATTAAAGCTAACTAGCAATCAAACTACGCTAAAAAATGAGCTATTTAGATCGGGAGGAACAAATAGCATTAGGGGTTTTCAAGAAAATTCCATACTATCAAATTCTTACACCTATGTTAATAGTGAATTCAGATTAAACACAAAAACCGACTCCTATATTTATAGCATACATGATATAGGCATATTTAATATAGAGAGTCAGAACAAAATCTTAAAATCAATAGGGTTCGGATATCAATTTACAAAAGGCAATAGTAAAATTGATATCAACGGCACATTCAATAACCTATTTGGTAACAACTATTTAGAAACCTCAATAATTAGCATCAAAATAGTAACGCTTTTTTAACTACAATAGGTATTATATTAACCACAATAGGTATAAATTTAACCACAATAGGTGTAAATTAAATAATACCTCTCTTTTTGTTGTATATTTATAACTAATTAATTCAAAATAATTACACAAATGAAAACAAAGTTTAATCGAATTTTAACGCTATTACTAGCGTTGGTAGTGCAAATTTCTTTTGCACAGGAAAAAATTGTTTCGGGTACCGTTTCTGACAATTCAGGAGCTCTACCAGGAGTTAGTATCCTTATTAAAGGAACAACTACAGGTACTGAAACGGATTTTAACGGTAAATATTCCCTTAAAGCTAAAACAGGAGATGTTCTTAGTTTTAGTTATTTAGGATACAAAACAGTTGAAAAAACTATTGGGTCTTCAAGTACCATAAATGTTACTATGGAAGAAGATGCAAATATATTAGATGAAGTGGTTGTTACCGCTTTAGGTATTTCAAAAGAGAAAAAATCTTTAGGGTACTCTACTCAAAAAGTTGATGGAGACGAAGTTTCTAGAGTAAAAGACGCTAACTTCATTAATTCTTTATCTGGTAAAATATCAGGTGTTGAAATTAAGTCGAGTGGAACTATGGGTGGATCTACTAACGTTGTTATTCGTGGAAGTAGCTCTTTAACAGGAAATAACCAAGCGTTATTTGTTGTAGATGGTGTTCCAATGAGCAACAACAACAGTAACTCTGTAAGACAACAAACTGCTAGAGGTGGTTATGACTACGGAAATGCTGCTTCAGATATTAACCCAGATGATATTGAATCAATCAACGTTTTAAAAGGTGGTGCTGCATCTATATTATACGGATCAAGTGCTGCGAATGGTGTTATTATCATTACTACTAAAAAAGGAAAATCAAAAAAAAATCAACTTGGTATTACTATTAACTCAAGTTTTACGTTAGGGTCTATAGACAAAAGTACATATACTGAATACCAAGATAGTTATGGTGCAGGTTACGGAGCTTATTATGGAAGCACAGGGTATTTTGAAGATGTTGACATGAACGGAGACGGAATCTTAGACTTAACTACTCCTACAACAGAAGATGCATCATATGGTGCGGCTTTCGACCCGAACTTAATGGTATACCAATGGGATTCATTTTATCCACAATTACCTGATACTTATTTAAAGGCAAGACCTTGGGTCGCTGCTAAAAACAACCCATTAACGTTCTTTGAAACAGCTGAGACTGCTATTAATAGCCTTTCTTTTGAAGGCTCTACAGACAAAGGAACGTATAGGTTCGCTTATACTAATTTTGATCAAAAAGGTATTTTACCTAACAGTTCTATCAAAAAAGATATCATCGATTTTGGTGCTTCTTATAATTTAAATGACAAACTTAGTGTTAATTCTAAAGTTACGTACTCTAAAATAAAAGGTAAAGGTCGTTATGGAACTGGTTATAGTGGTTTAAACCCTAATCAATCATTTAAGCAATGGTATCAAACAAACGTTGATATTCAAGATCAAAAAAAGGCTTATTTTTTAACAAAACAAAACATTACTTGGAACCCAAATTCTCCTTCTGATTTAACTCCTATATTTTTTAACAACCCATATTGGGTACGTTACGAAAATTACCAAAACGATGAAAGAAATCGTGTTAATGGACACATCACTTTATCTTATGAAGCTACTGATTGGTTAAGCATAATGGCTAGAGCTACAGTTGACACTTACAGCGAAATTCAGGAAGAAAGAATTGCTGTTGGTAGTGTTGAGGTACCTCAATATAGCAAAGGACTTAATAGTTTTAACAATAACAACTATGACCTTTATTTAAATTTTGACAAAAACTTCTTAGAAGACAAGTTAAATGTAAGAGGTACTTTAGGAACAAATGTTGTTAGAACTACTGTAAGTAATTTATTTGCTCAAACAACTGGTGGACTTGTAGTTCCTGGATTATATGCATTAAGCAATAGTAAAGAACTTTCATCTGCACCAGGTGAATATGAAGCTACTTGGGGAAGAAATTCAATCTTTGGAAACGTAAGTTTAGGGTATGACAATTTTCTATACTTAGAAGGTTCTTATAGATCTGAGAAAGCTTCAACGTTACCAAAAGACAACAATACGTTTGATTACTTATCAGTTTCTTCAAGTTTTATTTTTTCTAAATTTATTAAATCTAATCTTATTTCATTTGGTAAATTAAGAGCTGGATATGCTGAAACAGGAAATGCTGCAGATGCACTTAGAATTTACGACACGTATTCTGCTGTTGGTAATATGGGTGGAAATCCACTATACTCTTTACCTTCATCAAAAAATAATGCAAATTTAAAAGATGAGTCTACAAAAGAAATGGAAGTAGGTTTAGAAATGAGATTTGCTAATAACAGGTTAGGTTTTGACTTTTCAGCATATGACAAAAAATCAATTGATCAAATTATGTCAGTGTCAGTTTCAACGGCTACTGGATACAACTCTAAATGGGTTAATGCAGGAGAAGTTTCAAATAAAGGTGTTGAATTAAGTTTATATGCAGAACCAATCAAAACAACTGATTTTAATTGGAAAGTAAATGTAAACTGGAGTAAAAATGCCAATAAAGTTGTGTCTTTATATGGTGATGTAACTCAATTACAATTGGCTACTGTACAAGGTGGAGCTTCTATTAATGCTACAATTGGTCAACCATATGGTTCTATTGTAGGTTCTAACTATGTTTATGATAGCAATGGTAATAAAACGATTGGTGCTAATGGTTACTATTTAATAACTCCTAATAAAGAAGTACTTGGAAATGTAAACCCAGATTGGATCGGTGGTATCAACAATTCATTTAGATACAAAAACTTCAACTTTAGCTTCTTAATTGATGTAAAAAAAGGTGGTAGTGTATTCTCTCTTGATACTTGGTATGGTTATGCAACTGGTGTTTATGCTAATACTGTTTTCACGAATGATCTTGGTAACCCGGTAAGAAACACCTTAGCTAATGGCGGTGGTGTTATTTTAGAAGGTGTTTTAGCTAATGGATCTGCAAATACAAAAAGAGTTAGAGCAGATAACTATGCAAACCCATGGGGATATAAACACAGTGTACATGCGGCGCATACTTATGATGCAGGATATGTAAAACTTAGAGAAGTTGCTCTTTCTTACGATTTCGACACTGAAAATCTTAAGAAATTAAAAATAAATAAACTAACATTAACTGCAATAGGTAAAAACCTATGGATTATTAACAAAAATACTCCTTTTGCAGATCCTGAAGCTGGTTTAAGTTCTGGTAATATTCAAGGAAATCAATCTGGTGCATACCCTTCTGTAAAAGAATTCGGGTTAAACCTTAACGTTCAATTTTAAAATAATTTAATTATGAAAAAATTTATAATAATAGCTTTTATTTTAATAGGTGCTATTTCATGTACTAATGATTTTAGTGCTTGGAATGTAGACCCTAAGCAAGCAACCGAAATACCTGCAAGTACGCTTTTCAGTAATGCGGAGATAACCTTAGTAAGAACGGTGAAGGGCAATGGCTTCTTTAGCAATCTGGCTCAGTACTGGACAGCAACAACCTATCCAGAGGTATCAAATTATGATGTAAGAGCAGGTGGTGACGCTACTGGTAGCTTTTGGAATAGTCTGTTCATTGGCGTTTTAATTGATTTGAAAGAATCAACTAAAATTTTAACTGCTGAAACAGCAACTCTAGCTCCTGCGCTTTTATTAAAAAATAAAAACCAATTAGCGGTAGTATCTATACTTGAAGTATATACCTACCATGTTTTAGTTGATGTTTTTGGTGATGTACCATTTACAGAGGCTTTAGATATTGAGAATCCTTCACCTAAGTATGATAATGATACAGATATATATGTTGCATTATTCACTAAACTTGATGGTGCAATTGCTAATTTAAATGAAACTGCTGGTTCTTTTGGTGGTGCAGATTTCATTTACAACGGAGATGTTTCTTCTTGGAAAAAGTTTGCTAATTCATTAAAATTAAGAATGGCATTAAGAGTTAAAGATGCTGCAAAAATTTCTTCTGCTATTGCAGGAGGTGTATTCACTTCTAATAGTGATAATGCTGCATTCAAGTTCTTATCTTCTGCTCCATATACAAATCCATTATGGGAGAATTTAGTTCAAAGTGGTCGTAAAGATGTATTAGTTTCTGACACATTTGTAAATATTATTAGCCCACTAAATGACCCAAGAGCGCCAGTTTACATGGCTGACAATAAAGTACCATATGTTGGAGGTCCTTACGGTGCCAATAACTCTTATAAAGAATTTACACATTTAGGAGCTATTTTCCACGAACCAGATTACGAAGGAGTTATTATGGATTATGCTGAAGTTCAGTTTTTATTAGCAGAAGCTGCTGCAAGAGGTCTTGGTGGGGTTACTGGAGCTGCAACTCACTATAATGAAGCAATAACTGCTTCAATTAACTATTGGATACCTGGAGCGGATGTAACTACTTATCTAACACAAGCTACTGTTGCTTATGATCCAACAAACTGGCAAGAATCAATTGGAATGCAAAAGTATATTGCTTTATATTCTCATGGTTTTGAAGGATGGTCATCATGGAGAGTATTTGGATACCCAGTATTAACTGCTCCAACTAGTGCTCATGCAACTGCTGAAGGTTTAGTACCTGTAAGATTTATTTATCCTGCTGATGAACTTCAACGTAACGGAACAAACTACGAAGCAGCAAGTACTGCTATTGGTGGAGACAAATTTAAAACTAAAGTTTTCTGGGATCAATAATTAATTGATACTATATTATTTAAAAGGCCATCAAATTTGATGGCCTTTTTTTTATATACAAGTGTCCCGTCCTAAAATAAGTTGACACAACAAGGACTTATTATGAAAATCAGAGAGAACAAAGGAGCAAAGCGTACCCAATGCGATTATAATTTAGGCTTTAAATTAGCTGTTGTATCCGAAGTAGAA
>Ga0209390_10003216_pt1 | contig 26877 bp, 25 predicted proteins | sample BON01_FD_187212 | JGI IMG/M metagenome (GOLD analysis project Ga0209390, IMG submission 187212) | Freshwater microbial communities from Lake Bonney liftoff mats and glacier meltwater in Antarctica - BON-01 (SPAdes) (version 2) | ecosystem: Environmental > Aquatic > Freshwater > Ice > Glacier...
AGCGTATGGAAAAGTTGCATTGGGAACAGATTTTCCTGTGGAGCAAGTAAATCCGTTTTTAACGTTTTATGCAGCAACAGCAAGAAAAGATACAAATGGTTTTCCTAAAGATGGATTTCAAATGGAAAATGCTTTATCAAGAGAAGAAACACTAAAAGGAATGACGATTTGGGCGGCTTTTTCTAACTTTGAAGAAGAAGAAAAAGGAAGCATAGAAGTGGGTAAATTTGCTGATTTTGTGATTTTGAATCAGAATATTATGGAGGTTGAATTGAATAAAATTCCAACTACAAAAGCAACAGCTACTTATTTGAATGGAGAAAAGGTTTACTAATTTTTTAACGGTTTTGAAGTTAGATATTTAAATAAAATAGGTTATTTTTAAAATAAAATAACAATTATGAAAACAAAACAACTTTTATTTCTGCTATTTACACTATTTACTTTTAATACTTACATTGCTCAAAATAAAAATTTTAAAGATGTGAATGTATTAGTTGTTGACTCTGATAAACAGCCCATTGCAAATGCAATAATACTTTTTGACACTATTAAACAAAATTCGAAAACAAACAACAAGGGCATTTTTAAAACATCTACAAATAACTTACCGAAAACAATAAGTGCTTTTTCCGATAAACACGGTATTAAAACTATAGTATATTCAGAAAAATTAAGATATTATAGAATTATTATCAGTAATTCAAGTCATTTAAAGGAGAAGAGTAAAAAAACAGATAGTGATTTTGCTAAAATTAGAAACAAAAATGATAAAAAAACATTACAATATTTAGATATCTATGATTACTTAAGAGGCCAAGTTTCTGGTCTTGATGTAAGTCCAAATAATGTGATTTCAATAAGAGGATCAGGTAATCGAAGAGGGCAAAATCCGCCGTTATATATTTTGAATGGCGTACAAGTAAGTGTTATTAGTTTCGAAAATATTATTCCTTCAAACATTAAATCCATAGATGTTTTAAAAGGACCTGATACAGCTATTTATGGTTTAAGAGGTGCTAATGGTGTATTAGTAATTAAAACTACAGATTAATTTAATTTCTTATATTATTTTTTTGCCCATTTAAACTGATTTTAATATTAATTTTATGAGTAAATACTTTACTTAATAATTAAAAGTGTATTCCCATAAAGATTATCTTAATTACTAAGAGATAAGTCTGTAAATTTAATTTTATTCCTTCAAAATCAATAATTTTCTTGTTCTGTAATCCCAAGTTAGAATATTGTTAATACGGCTTAAAATAAAACTCCAGCGAATAAGCTAGTACCTAATCTTAAATTAGAACACCATAGAGGTTGATTTAAGCAAAACTTTAACTACAAAATTAGAAGCTATTTATTTAAGTGGCACGAAGATTTATTAAAATTTTCAGATTATATTTGCTGGTAATATTTAATTCATATTAATGAAATCTTATTTAACACTATTTTTTGCGTTATTCATTTTTGTTTCCTGTTCTGAAGATTCTTCTTTTGAGCCTCAAACGGAAGCAGATATTATAAAATATATAGAAAAAAATAATTTGGATACTACAAAAACTAGTTCTGGACTTTATTATATGATAGAAAACGAAGGAACAGGTACAAGACCAACAAGAACATCTAATGTTACAGTGGCGTACAAAGGTTATTTTTTAGACGGAACAGTTTTTGATAAAAGTGGTGCTAATGGAATTTCATTTCCACTAAATGGAGTTATTCAAGGTTGGACCGAAGGAATTCCTCTATTTAAAGAAGGCGGAAAAGGCAAGTTAATCGTTCCCTCTAATTTAGGTTATGGATCAAATGGACGTGGCTTAATTCCTGGAGGAGCTGTTTTAGTTTTTGACATTAATTTAATAAGTGTAAACTAAAAAAATAACTAAACAAAAAAGCGAAACTCTTAAGTTTCGCTTTTTTGTTTATGCTAATACAGGCTTAATAAATTCCTCAATTTTATCAACTCCATATATATCTAGATGTTTTATAAATGCAGAACCAATAATGGCGCCGTTTGCATAATCACAAGCAGTATTAAAAGTAATTTTATCTGAAATTCCAAAACCAATAATTAATTTACTCTTTAAATTCATTGCTTTTATTCTTTTAAAATAGTCAATTTGTTGTGTAGAAATTTCTCCTTTTGCGCCAGTAATTGATGAGGATGCAACAACATAAATAAATGCTTTTGTTAGTAAATCAATCTTCTTAATTCGTTCAATTTCTGTATTTGGAGTGATTAGAAATACATTTGTAATTCCGTATTTATCAAATAATGCTTTGTAGTGATTTTCATATTCAATCATGGGTAAATCAGGAATAATAACAGTATCAATTCTGCAATCTTTTACTTTCTGACAAAATTTATCTTCGCCATATTTTAGCATTTGATTTAAATAGCCCATTAAAACCAACGGTGTTTTATTGGTTTCTTTAATAGTCATTAACTGGTTAAATACAATGTCTAAATTGATGCCATTTTCTAACGCTTTTTGACTACTATCTTGTATGGTTGGACCATCTGCCAAAGGATCTGAATACGGTAAACCAACTTCAATAAAGTCCACTCCACTATTTTCTAATGAAGCAATTACTCTTGTTGTGTCCTCTAAATTCGGATATCCGCAAGTAAAATAAATAGATAATAAATTATTTTTTCCTGATAATAATGACGCTAACTTTTTCATCCTAAACCAATTCTTGTTTGTAATTTTTAAGCGCTTGCTCAATGCCACTCCACAAATTAATTCTTACTTGTAAAGATTGTTTTGCTACTACTAAAACTTCTTCCCACTTTTTGTCATCATTTCCGCATAGTTCTTCAATCATTTGTAATGATAAAGGGCCATGTTCATCACCATCTAACTCAATATGTCTGTTTAAATAAAATAAAAAACTATCAAACCTTTTATCATTTTCTGATGATGCTTCTGCAACAATCTTTAAAAACATATCGGGTATAATATCTTCTCTACCAAACGTAAATGCAGAGGCGATTTTATGTGTTTCTTTTGTATCGATTATATTAAAAGTACACGATACAAATTCTTTTACCGCTAATAAAAGATCAGCATTTTTTAAGCTATTTTGTACTGAACTTTTCGTTGAAACTTCGTGAATAAAATTTTTAATTTTATTAGTATCTGCCTTCATTTCTAACATAGCATCTAAATACATCTCAAAATGACTTTTAATAATCCCATCTTTGTCAAAGTCGCTTTCTTCTGCTAATGTAATTTCATTAATGAATCTAACAAGATTTGAATTCTTTTTAGGAATCCAAGGTATTGACACCGTTGTTAAGTCTATTTGAATTGCCTTTAAAAGAGACATAAAATCCCAAACTGCAAAAACATGACTTTCCATAAAAATCTTAATATCTTCTTTAGATTGAAGATTTCTATACAACGAATGTTCTTTTAATTGTGTTCTAAAAACGGCTAATTCACTTTCTATAAATTCAATTTTCGGATTCATTATTCTTCTAAATAATTAATATATGTTTCTAAATCCTTATCACCTCTACCTGATAAATTTACAACAACTACTTGACCTTTTCTAAACTTTATTTTAGGTAAAACGGCCAAAGCATGTGCCGTTTCTAGAGCAGGGATAATACCTTCTGTTTTCGTGAATTCATACGCCGCATCCAACGCTTCTTTATCGGTTGCACTCATAAAAGTAGCTCTTTTACTTTCATATAATAACGCGTGCAAAGGACCAATTCCAGGATAATCTAAACCCGCAGAAATTGAATAAGGCTCAACAATTTGTCCATATTCATCTTGCATTAAAATCGTTTTACTTCCGTGAATAATTCCGACTTGACCCAATTGAGAAGTTGCTGCACTTTCACCTGAATTTACACCTAAACCAGCAGCTTCAACAGCAATTAATTCTACATCTTCGTCATCTAAATAGTGATAAAAAGTACCTGCAGCATTAGAACCTCCACCAACACATGCAATAATGGTATCCGGATTTTCCTTTCCTGTTTTTTCTTTTAATTGCCATTTCATTTCTTCAGAAATAATAGCTTGTAAACGGGCAACCATGTCTGGATGTGGTGCTGGACCAACAACCGAACCAATTAAATAAAACGTATCTGGATGCTGAATCCAATAACGTATTGCCTCATTTGTTGCATCTTTTAAAGTTTTTGAACCACTTGTAGCAGGAACTACTTTTGCGCCTAACATTTTCATTCGGGCAACATTTGGCGCTTGACGCACAATGTCTTTTGCGCCCATAAAAACAGTACATTCTAACCCCATTAAAGCACAAACTGTAGCCGTTGCAACGCCATGTTGCCCTGCTCCTGTTTCAGCAATAATCTTGGTTTTTCCTAGTTTTTTTGCAATTAGGATTTGACCGACCGTATTATTTATTTTATGCGCTCCTGTATGACATAAATCTTCTCGTTTTAAATAAATATGTGCATTATGTTTTTCTGATAAGCGCTTTGCAAAATACAAAGGAGTTGGACGCCCAACATAATCTTTTAGCAAAGCTTTGTATTCTGTTTGAAATTCTTCAGATTCAATAATCTGAATGTAATTATCAGCTAATTCTTTTACGTTTGGATATAGCAATTCGGGAATAAATGCGCCACCGTATTGTCCAAAATATCCATTTTCATCTGGGTGAAATTTTGATTTCATAATTTCTATTGTGTAATTGTTTATTTGTTTAATCGTGTAATTGTTGGTTTGCGTTTGGTTTTACACAGTTCAACAATTACACAATTACACAGATATATTTTTCTTAAAATTGTTTAATTCTTCTATTTTCTTTACTCCTGGTTCACTTTCAAATTTACTATTAACATCTAGTGCGTAAATTGGTAAACCAGAATTTATAATTTTATTTACATCTTCTAAATCCTCTAATCCAATTCCGCCACTTAAAAAAAATGGTTTTTCAAAAGGATAATTTTCTAAAACTTTCCAATCGAATTTTGTTCCGTTTCCTCCTCTTTCTTTTCCTTTTGTATCGAATAAAAAATAATCAACCACCTCTAAATAGGGTTTTAAAATTTCAAAATCGAATTCATCTTTGATTCCAAATACTTTTATAACTTCGATTTGAACTTGTTTCAGGTTCTTTTGATAAGAAGCTGAATCCAGTTCAGCTTGTTGCATATATTCTTTTAAGTCAAGAATATACGCAACACTTTCATCACCATGCAATTGAATCGCTTGCAAATCATATTCTGTAACCAAAGAAACAACAATATCAATATCTTCATTTACAAAAACACCAACTTTTTTAATTGATTTTGGAAGCTCTGGAATAACACCATCAAAATTACGCTTCGATTTTTCGTAAAATATAAAACCCAAATAATCAGGTTGCAAACTAGCAACTTGTAGGATATTATCTGGATATTTCATTCCGCAAACTTTCAACTTCATAAGACTACTGTTTTCCAATTATCTAGTTTTTCTCTGTACAAAAATCTTGCATTTGCAGGACTTGTAGATAAAACTGTTTGATATTCTATATTTTCTATTTCACTAAAATATTTATGATATAACTTTTCAGCTTTCTTCCCATTAAAAATGACCTGTTTCACGGAAGGATACATTTCAATTATTTCATTTATCGGATTCGGAACTTCGTTCTTTATATCTGAATCTAAACTTGTTTTTCGTTCTCCAAATTGACAAATATCCCAAACTCCAATATGATTTCTAATTAATGTGTCAATTCTTTCTGCATAATTTTCGCTGTAAACTTTATCAGTTAACTCAAAAATAATTTTCCAAAACGAATTTCTTGAATTCGCATAATATTGCTGTTTTCTTAATGATTCTTTGCCAGGCATTGTTCCCAAAATAAAAATTCTAGGATTTACTGGTAAAATTGGATCAAAAGAAACTCTTTCCACTACTTCAATTGATTAATAAAGTTCTGACATGCTTCTCCAGGATTTTCCTCTTTCATAAAGGTTTCTCCAATTAAAAATCCTTGAAAACCATATTCTTTTAATCCCGTAATAATTCTTGGATCAGAAATTCCGCTTTCAGAAATCTTTACACAAGAATCTGGAATCTGACTTGCCAATTTAATCGAATTTTCTAAATCAACTTCAAAGGTTTTTAGATTCCGATTGTTAATTCCGATTATCTTATTATCCAAATCATTAATCTTATCTAAATCTTCTTTTGTGTGGACTTCATACAAAACTTCTAAACCTAAATCGGTTGCTAAATTTCCAAAATTTTTAAGCTCTTCTTTCGTTAAACAAGCTGCAATCAACAAAATTACATCTGCACCAATTGCTTTTGCTTCCACAATTTGAAAACCATCAACCACAAAATCTTTTCGCAAAATTGGTTTTAATTGATTAATAACTCTCGCTTCCATCAAGTCTGCCATTGTTCCACCAAAAAAAGAAGTATCTGTCAAAATCGATTGTGCCGCAACATTGGCATCTAAATATCCATTAGTAACTTCTGCAATAGAAACTTTATCGTTGATGACTCCCTTTGATGGCGATTGTCGTTTAAATTCGGCAATAATTCCTGTTGAAAACGGATCTAACAATTCTCTTTTTAGCGAAAGACATTTTCTATCGAATTTTGGACTTTCAACTAATTTTTTTACAGGAACTTCCGCCTTTATTTTAGCGATTTCCTTCTTTTTGAATGTGATTATTTTATCTAATATTGTCATATAAATAATTACGAATTGTTAATTATGAATTACGGATTTGTGCTTCTAACTGTTTTTTGAGTACTTCCGATAATTTTTAAAATTTCTTCAATATCTTTTAATAAAAATTCCGACTCATTTTCAGTCAAAAAATCGGTGTCTTTTAATAAACGAACGCAATAATGAGTTTCTCTAGCTTCTTTATAAGCGATTGTTAGTTTAGCAAAAAAAATCTTTTCTGCTTTGACCTCCAATTACCTCTTCTACATTTGCTCCTATTGAAGCTCCTGAACGCAATAGCTGTTTACTCAAAACAAATTCTCTCTTTTCTTGTGATAAATGTTTGTATAATTCTACAACCCGAACGGCAAAAGCATAACTTTTAATTTGAATTACATTATCCTTTTTCATAATTCGTAATTGTTAATTCGTAATTAATCGCTCTAAACTCAATTTCGCTTTTCCACTAAACAAAGATTTTTTTGCTTCGTCAAAAGCATCCTCAAAACTTTTATGCGCATCAACAATTTGCAACGCAAACGCCGAATTTGTGAACACTACATTGTTCTGTGCTTCCGTTCCATTTCCATCTAAAATTGATTTGAAAATGGTTGCCGCATCCGCAACAGAATTCCCACCAAATATAGCCGATTGTTCTATTCTTTCCAAACCTAAATCTTCTGGATTTATGATTTGTTCTCCTTTTTTGCTAAAAAATTTGAAACCACTTGTTAAGGAAATTTCGTCATAACCATCTAATGCGTGAACAATTCCATAATTACTATTTTCTTCTTGTAAAATATAATTGTACAAACGTGCAATTTCCAAATTGAAAGTTCCCAACAACTGATTTTGTGGCGAACTCGGGTTTACCAAAGGCCCTAAAATATTAAAAAACGTTTTTAAACCTAAAGATTTTCTTACTGGACCAACTGCTTTCATCGCTGGATGAAATTTCGGTGCATGTAAAAAGCAAATATTCGCTTTTTCTAATTGATTTTTTAAAATGCTTTCGTTATTTGTAAATTCATAACCAAAACTCTCCAACATATCTGAAGAACCTGATTGTGATGAAACCGAATAATTTCCATGTTTCGCTACTTTCTGTCCAGTTCCCGCAACAACAAACGACGTTAATGTTGAAATGTTAAACGTGTCTTTTCCATCACCGCCAGTTCCAACAATATCAACCGTATTAAATTCTGATAAATCTACTTTTACGGCTAGTTCTTTTAACGCATCTCTAAATCCAGACAATTCTTCAACCATAATTGGACGCATCATAAAAATCGTCAAAAATGACGCTAAATGTGATTCGTTATAAGTTGAAGCAGCAATATCAATTAAGATTTGTTTTGCTTCCTCTTTTGATAATCTTTCGTGCTGGTATAGTTTGTTTAAAATTGTTTTCATAATCCCCTTTTACTTTCCCCGAAGGGTAAAACACTCTTATGTTAAAATCTTTGGTTAATTATTTTCAATAAGACAAAAATCATATTTTATTTATATTGTTGTTTCTTCCCTTCGGGAAGATTGAGATGGGAATTTATAAAATTCCTAACAATTTGCTCACCAACATCTGTCAAAATGGATTCTGGATGAAATTGCACCGCAGAAATTGGAAATAATTTATGCTCGATTGCTTGAATTAATCCGTCTTCATCTCTTGCTGTTACTTGCAATTCTTCTGGAAATCCATCATTTGAAGCTCCCCAAGAATGATAACGTGCCGCTAAAAAAGTTTTTGGAACATCTTTGAAAATAATTGCTTCTGGCAAAGTAACTTCCATTTGTGTTGCCACGCCGTGGTAAACTTCATCCATATTGATTATTTTCCCGCCAAAAACTTCTGTAATTGCTTGTAAACCCAAACAAACACCAAATATTGGTTTAATTCCTGCATAGGTTTTAATCACTTGTTTTAAAATCCCTGCTTCATCTGGAATTCCAGGCCCTGGCGATAACATTATCATATCGTAGTTGCCAACATCTTGAATACTGATTTCATCATTTCTAAAAACATCAGGTAAATTTCCTGTGATTTTTTCTACCAGGTGAACCAAATTGTAGGTAAACGAATCGTAATTGTCTAATATTAGTATTTTCATTTTTTTTTCTATATAATTGTTTGCTCGCGGATTTGTTTAATTGTTCAAATCACTGTGACTATTTCAATTTGCGTTAGGGATTGAAATGACATCCTTTTTGCCTTTTCGGCAAAAAGATATAATGGAAAGCCCGCTCGAACCTGCCCGCGGCAGGCAGGCGCCCAAATAATTATCATACTAAACCTATATATTTTCTGCCAAAATCAACGCTTTCTTTAACGCTGCTAATTTATTATTTACTTCTTGCAATTCCTTTTCTTCGTCTGAATGAATCACAATTCCCGCGCCAGCTTGATAATACAACACGTTGTTTTTACTAACAAAAGATCTGATGGCAAGCGCTAAATTCACAGAACCGTCCAAACCGATAATCCCAACTGCGCCACCGTAAAATCCGCGAGATTGATTCTCATATTTGTCAATTAACTCCATTGCTCTATATTTTGGAGCGCCACTTAACGTTCCTGCAGGAAAAGTATCACCCACAATTTCAATGGGTTTTCCTTTAATTTTTCCTTGAACTGTAGAAACCAAATGAATCACGTGACTAAAATATTGAACCTCTTTAAACACAGCAACATTTACATTATCTGCATGTTTGCTTAAATCGTTTCTCGCCAAGTCCACCAACATTACGTGTTCTGCGGTTTCTTTTTTATCTTCGGATAATTGCTTGCCTAATTCTCTGTCTTTTTTAACATCGCCAGTTCTTCTAAATGTTCCTGCAATTGGATTTATAATTGCATTTCCATCGCTAATTTTAATTTGCGCTTCTGGTGAAGAACCCATCAATTTGAAACTTCCATAATCAAAATAAAACAAATATGGAGACGGATTTATAGAACGCAAAGCGCGATAAACATTAAATTCGTCACCTTTAAATTTCTGTTGAAATTGTCTGGACAACACCAATTGAAAAACATCGCCACGTTTGCAATGCGATTTTGCTTTTCTTACATACTCTTTAAATTCTTCACCTTTAATATTTGAACTTTCATCGCCAACTCTATTAAATTTCTGCGTGTTAAAAGATTGTGCTTCAATTATGGTTTCAATTTCTTTTATTCTTGAAGTCTCATTTTCTTCTACATTTTCAATCAGCGTCATTTCATCATTAAAATGATTTATGGCAATGATGAAACGGTAAAATCCGTATTGCATAATCGGAATTTTAGACGGCGCATCTTTTACGTTTAGTTTAATATTTTCGAAATATTGGACAGAATCGTAAGTTGAATATCCGTATAAACCGTTGAACGATTTTAATTCTGCAGGACAATTTAGATCAATCTGATTTGAAAAATTTTCAAACAGTTCATAGAAATTCTTGTCAATTTTTTCTGATGAAATCAATTTTCCTTTTTTTGAAATCGAGAACTCATTATTCTCAATTTTCATGGCTAAAATTGGTTCAATGCAGATAAAAGAAAAGCTTTCTTCTTTGCTGTGATAATCAGAACTTTCTAATAATAAACTATTTGGGTATCTATCTCTAAATCGCAAATATAATCCTACAGGCGTAACAATGTCTGCAATTTTGTTTTTGTGAATTGTTTTAAAATGTGTTTTTTTCATAACTTAATTTTATTGCAAAGCAAATACTAATTTACTGTGGCAATTTGTTTATTGATAGAGAATTTACTTCGTCGTAAAAATTTCTCATACTGACTAACTTTCCAAAAAAAAAAGGACTTATCGTGAGATAAGTCCTTTTTTATATTAAAAATACATATAGGTTTTGTTCTCACTTATTGTTTAAGAGAGTTCCACCACCAAGATATGTTTTGTGTTCTTTTCATTGAGATACAAATGTAAAGTAGATTTTTGTTCTGACAAATTATAATTGCATCTTTTTTAAAAAGAATAGAAAATTAAAAAAATTAACCAAAATAAATAACTTTAGTTACATATTCACATAAATAAACTTAAATTTGTTATATATTAAAACTAATAACTTGTTTTTAGTTTATTTTAAGCTGATAAAATCGGTTTTTTGTATCAGAAATAAATTAAATCTCGAATAGTACGAGACAAAAATATAAAAAGAAAAGATTATGTGTGGTATTGTATGTGCGTTTGATTTGAAAGCAACATCAGAAAGTTTGCGTCCTCAAGTATTAGAAATGTCTAAAAAAGTTAGACATCGTGGTCCAGATTGGAGCGGAATTTACAGTGACGATAAAGTAATTATGTCTCACGAAAGATTGGCGATTGTAGATCCAGCTTCTGGACAACAACCTTTATTTAGTGAAGATAAAAAATTAATTTTAGCTGCAAATGGTGAAATTTATAACCACAGAGCGTTGCGTAAAACGCTAACTGGAAATTACAAATTTCAAACAGAATCTGATTGTGAAGTTATTTTAGCATTGTACAAAGAAAAAGGTTTCGATTTTATTGACGATATGAACGGAATTTTCGGTTTCGCATTGTATGATGTTGAAAAAGACGAATATTTTATCGCCAGAGATCACATGGGAATTATTCCGCTTTATATTGGTTGGGATAAAGAGGGAACTTTTTATGTTGCATCAGAATTGAAAGCGTTAGAAGGTACGTGTACTAAAATTCAATTGTTTCCTCCAGGACATTATATGTCTAGTAAAGATGGCGAATTTGTAAAATGGTACAAAAGAGATTGGGCAGATTATAATGCTGTAAAAGACAATGAAACAAGTATTGCTGAAGTTAAAAAAGCATTAGAAGATGCAGTTCACAGACAATTAATGAGTGATGTACCTTACGGAGTTTTACTTTCTGGCGGATTAGATTCTTCTATAATTTCTGCAGTTGCAAAAAAATATGCACAAAAAAGAATTGAATCTGATGACGAAAAAGAGGCTTGGTATCCGCAATTGCATTCTTTTGCGGTTGGATTAGAAGGTTCTCCAGATTTAGCTGCAGCACAAAAAGTGGCAGATCATATTGGAACGATTCATCATGAAATAAAATTTACAATTCAAGAAGGTTTAGACGCAATTAAAGATGTGATTTACAATATTGAAACGTATGATATTACTACAATCCGTTCTTCTACTCCAATGTATTTGATGGCGCGAGTTATCAAATCGATGGGAATTAAAATGGTACTTTCTGGTGAAGGTGCAGATGAGATTTTCGGCGGCTATTTATACTTTCACAAAGCACCAAATGCACAAGAATTTCACGAAGAAACGGTTCGTAAATTAGACAAATTACACATGTACGATTGTTTAAGAGCTAACAAAAGTTTGATGGCTTGGGGAATTGAAGGTCGTGTTCCGTTTTTAGACAAAGAATTTATGGATGTTGCGATGCGCATTAATCCACAAGATAAAATGATTAACGGCGAACGCATGGAAAAATGGGTAATTAGAAAAGCATTTGAAGATATTTTGCCAGCAAGTGTTGCTTGGAGACAAAAAGAACAATTCTCTGACGGCGTTGGTTATAACTGGATTGATACTTTAAAAGAAGTAGTAAACAAAGAAGTTACCGACGAACAATTGAGAAATGCAAAATTCAGATTCCCAATTCAGACGCCAACAAACAAAGAAGAGTTTTATTACCGTTCTATTTTTGAATCTCATTTCCCGAGTGATGCAGCCGCTTTAAGTGTTCCGCAAGAAGCAAGTGTTGCTTGCAGCACAGCAACTGCTTTAGAGTGGGATGAGGCTTTCAAAAACATGAATGAACCTTCTGGAAGAGCAATTTTAAATGTTCATGCGGATTCTTATAAATAGATTTATTGTTGTTTGATAAAAGAAATAATTGATTATATTTTTGGAAAAGACCAGCTTTATGCTGGTTTTTTTTTGTTTAAAAAATACCGTAACACGCTTATTTTTTAAATAATTTAATTGATTTATTTTTCAAGACGTCTAGAAATCGTAATTTCGTAATATGGAAAAATCAGCATATAAAATACATATTATTGGTGCGGGAATTAGTGGATTAATTGCTGCTAAAACATTAGAAGAAAGTGGTTATCATCCAACAATTATTGAAGCTACAGATTCGGTTGGTGGACGCGTAAAATCTGATTTGGTTGATGGTTATGTTTTAGATCACGGTTTTCAAGTTTTGCTAACTTCGTATCCTGCAGCTCAAAAATATCTTGATTATAAACCTTTAGATTTACAAGAATTTTTACCTGGCGCAACTATATTTAAAGATGGAAAACAGCAAACTATTGGAGATCCGCTTCGTAATTTTTCTTTGCTTTTTCCAACTTTATTTTCATCAATAGGTAGCTTTTCTGACAAACTAAAAATCTTAAAACTAAATACTTTTCTAAAGAAAAAAAGTATTGCTGCTATTTTTAAAACTGATGAAAAAACAACGTTACTTTATTTAAAAGAATACGGGTTTTCTGATGCAATAATTGCCGATTTTTTCAAACCATTTTTTAGCGGCATCTTTTTAGAACCAAATTTAGAAACCTCAAGTAGAATGTTCGAATTTGTATATAAGATGTTTGGCGACGGAATGGCTGTTATTCCAAAATCTGGAATTCAAACAATTCCGAATCAATTAAAAAACAAGCTTAAAAATACCACATTTAAATTCAACACAAAAGTTTCTGAAATTAAAAACAATGTTCTAATTTTAGGAGATAAAAGTGAAATTAAAACTCACTTTACGATAGTTGCAACCGAAGCAAGTCATTTGATCTCGAATTTAAAAAATCAAGAAACAGAATGGAAATCGTGTGATACTTTGTATTTTGAAACTGAAAAACGAGTGATTGATAAGCCAATAATCGGTTTAATTGCAGATAAAAATACGTTGATTAATAATATTTTTTATCATACTTCTGTAGCAAATTTATCCACAGGAAAAAAGGAGTTATTATCTGTTACTGTTGTAAAAAGTCATTCTTTAAATGAAGCTGATTTGATAAAGAAAGTACAACAAAATTTACTTGAATTTTGTGGGATTTCTGATGCTAAATTTATTAAAAGATATCAGATTAAAAAAGCATTACCAAAATTACAAAACTTACAATATGAGATTTCTCATACAGAAACCAAATTAACCTCTAACATTTTTTTAGCTGGTGATCAAATGCTAAACAGCTCTTTAAATGCTGCAATGATTTCTGGAGAACGAGCTGCAAAAGGAATAATTACAACGCTAGAAGATGGTTTAATTGTGGATGAAATTATTTCTGAATACAAATAGAAAAACCAAAGCTTTCACTTTGGTTTTTCTATAATTTAAAGTTACTTTCAGTTTTGAAATAACTCCGAAATTTATAGTATAATAAACTTTAAAATAAACTAATACATTTCTTCTTTTAGTTAAAATCAAGTCTTGATTCCTGGTTATAAAAGAGGAACGGTCTTGATTCCTGTCAAACAATATCAATCAACCCAAATTGTTTTTGTATTTACAAATTCGCGAATTCCATATCCAGAAAGCTCCCTTCCGTAACCGCTACTTTTAATACCGCCAAAAGGCAATCTTGGGTCTGAAGCTACTAATTTATTTACAAAACTATTTCCAGCTTCTAATTGCAACGCAACTTTTTCTCCTCGTTTTATATCGCCAGTAATTACACCAGATCCTAATCCGAATTTTGAATTATTTGCCAATTCAATCGCATGTTTTTCATCTTTTGCACGAATAACGGAAGCAACAGGACCAAAAATTTCTTCATCAAATGCAACCATTCCTGGTTTTAAATCAGCCAGAATAGTTGCAGGATAATACGCTCCTTTTCCATCAGGAATTTCTCCACCCAACACTAATTTGCCTCCTTGAGAAATTGTTTTAGTTACTTGCTCGTGAATTTCATCGCGTAAATCTTCTCGTGCCATTGGTCCATAATAGGTAGCTTCATCGGTAGGTTCACCCATTTTAGCATCTTTCATTTTCTTTTTGTACAACTCCAAAAATTCATCGTAAATTTTATCGAGCACTACAAAACGTTTTGCTGCAATACACGTTTGCCCATTATTTTGAAGTCTACCTAAAGTCGCCATATCTGTAGCTTTCTCTAAATCTGCATCGTCAAGAATAACATACGCATCACTTCCTCCCAATTCCATAACCGTTTTCTTTAGATTCTGTCCAGCAATTGAAGCAACTGATCTGCCGGCAGGCTCACTTCCTGTAAGTGTAACCGCAACAATATTTTTATCTTCAATAACGTCTTTTACGTGTTTCGAACTAATGTTCAAATTCGTAAAAGCACCTTTTGGAAATCCTGCTTTTATAAAAGCATTTTCTAAAGCAAAAGCGCAACCTTGAACATTTGAAGCATGCTTTAAAACACCAGTATTACCTGCCATTAATGCAGGAACAGCAAAACGAATTACTTGAAAAAACGGAAAATTCCAAGGCATTACGGCTAAAATTAAACCCAGAGGTTGAAACGTAACATAGCTTTTTGTTGCTTCTGTTTTTACGTGTTCATCTTTCAATAATTCTTTTATATTATCAGCATAATAATTACAAATTAATGCACATTTGTCCAATTCTTTTCGCGATTGTCCAATGGTTTTTCCCATTTCTTGGGTTGCTAATTGTGCATATTCTTCTTTGTTTTCTTTAATAACATCTGCTAATTTGCGCATTAGTTTAGAGCGCTCGTCATAACTTGTTTTCTTCCAAGTATCAAATGCTTTTTTGCCTTCTTCTACTTTATTTTTTGCTTCAGAAGCGGTTATGCGTTTGTATTCTTTTATTTTTTCTCCTGTTGCCGGGTTTATAGTTGTTACTGTTTCCATACTTTTATTTTTTAAGATTTTTAGTATATTCTTGAATTATCACATTTAATATTTTATGATTTAATGAATAATCCACTGCCAAGTCGATTACTTGGACTCCTTTTGAATCTAATGCTTTCTGTAAAATTTCTTTAAAATTTTCTACAGATGTTGGTCTGTAACCAGTTGCTCCAAAACTTTCTGCATATTTTACAAAATCAGGATTTGCATATTCCAAACCATATTTTGGAAAGCCTTCTTTTTCTTGTTTCCATTCAATCATTCCGTAGGCGTTATCATTCAGAATAATTACCACCAAATCCAATTGTAAACGTATAGCCGTTTCAAGTTCTTGTGAATTCATCATAAAACCACCATCGCCGTTTACTGAAATCACTTTTTTATCAGGATTCAGTTCTTTTGCCATCATGGCAGAGGCTAAACCTGCGCCCATTGTTGCTAAAGCATTATCGAGAATCAAACTATTCTGAACATATGCTGGATAATTACGTGCATACCAAATTTTGTAAATTCCGTTATCAAGTGTTACAATTCCGTCGTCTGGTAAAACATCTCTCGTTATTTTTACTAATCGTTGTGGTAAAATCGGAAAACGATCATCACTTTCATATTTTGCCAAGTGACTCGTTACATTTTCTTTCACTTTCATAAAAAAGTCTGTATTCCATTTGTTCGCATCTTGTTTTAATCCTTTCGTTAATTGAGAAATACTTTCAGCAATATCACCGATAACATTTAACTGCGGAAAATACAATTCATCTATTTCTGCAGGAAAAAAGTTAATGTGAATCACTTTTCGTTCATCCTCTTGACGCATAAAAAACGGTGGCTTTTCAATGGTATCATGACCAACATTTATAATTAAATCTGAATTTCTAATTGCCTCGTGAATAAAATCATTATCAGACAATGCTGCTGTTCCTAAATACAAAGGATGGCGTTCATCGATAATTCCTTTACCCAATTGCGTGTTGAAAAAAGGAATGCCAATTGCATCTACAAATTCAGTTAATGAGATACTTGCTCTTTTTCTATTTGCTCCTGCGCCAATTAATAATAAAGGATTTTTAGCCTTTTTAATCATTTTTACTGCTTCGGAAATAGTTTGCGAATCAGCATACGGGATTCTATACTCCACCACATCAAAAATTCTTGGTTTGATAACCTCTTCTTGAGAAATATCCTCTGGAAATTCAATGTGAACCGCGCCAGGTCTTTCTTCTTGCGAAAGTCGAAAAGCTTCTCGAACGATGGATGGAATGTGATCACTAAATGTGACCGATTTTGTATATTTTGTGAGTGGTTGCATCATTTCTACCACATCAATAATTTGAAATTTACCTTGTTTACTATTTTTAATTGGTTTTTGCCCTGTGATCAACAGCATTGGCATTGCACCCAATTGCGCATAAGCTGCAGGCGTTACTAAATTTGTTGCTCCAGGACCCAAAGTTGATAAACAAACACCAGGTTTTCCAGTAAGTCTTCCATAAGTTGCAGCCATAAAACCTGCTCCTTGTTCGTGACGCGTAAGCACAAATTTTATTTTGTCTGATTTTCGAATTGAATCCAAAAGATCTAAATTTTCTTCGCCTGGAATTCCAAAAATATATTCAACTCCTTCATTTTCTAATGCTTTTATAAATAAGTCTGATGCTTTCATTCAATTACTATTTTAACTATTTTACTTTGGTGTAAGTTAATATCCTTTTACCGAAATTCTAAATATTGAAATGTAATACTTTGTTAAAAGCAAAAAACCAAAGCTTTTGCTTTGGTTTTTTCTGACAATTTGTGACCGCGAAGGGATTCGAACCCCCAACCCTCAGAGCCGAAATCTGATATTCTATCCAGTTGAACTACGCAGCCAATTATTATTCTTGCAAAAGCAAGAATGCGTTTTTATTTCATCAAATGCTTACGCACTATGGTAGAAATTGTTTTTCCGTCTGCTTGACCAGCTAATTTTTCTGAGACAATGCCCATCACTTTCCCCATATCTTGCATTCCGCTTGCATTTTCATCAGCAATTGTTGCTGCAACAACCTTCTCTATTTCTTCTTCGGATAAAGCTTCTGGTAAAAATTGTTCTAAAACAGCCAATTCTGCTAATTCTGGTTCAGCTAAATCATTTCTTCCTTGTTCTTGGAAAATTGCTGCACTATCTTTTCGTTGCTTAACTTGCTTCTGAATTATTTTTATTTCTTGTTCTTCTGTTAATTCTGCTTGAACACCAGTTTCTGTTTTTGCCAATAAAAAAGCGGACTTAACGGCACGTAAGGCTTGTAATGCAATCGTGTCTTTCGCCTTCATTGCTTCCTTAATTTTATCCATTACTTGGTTTTGCAAACTCATTTTTTGAAATTTTAGAGATGCAAAGATACACTTATCGTTGCCATTTTTTTGGCTTTTTTAAATACAAAACATATTTATCATAATCTATAAACGCTTTTCCAGATTCCAAAATATCTGCACCAATAATTCCATGAACCTCATCAGCATTATGTTGCATTAAAGCAGTATTTACATGCGTTAAACTGAATAAAACCAAATGGAATTTATTTGTTTTCCAATCGCCAATTTTTAATGTATTGTTTTCTGATTGTTGCGTTTCCATATCAATTGCACCAGCACCAGCAGCTTTTGTTTCACTTTCTTGCGCATCTAATTTAAAATAGTCTACCAAATCTGAACCCACACAAGAATTTGATGCACCTGTATCTAAAATAAATTTACCTTTTACCCCGTTTATAGAAGCATCCAATTCCAAATGATTGGTAATTATTTTTTTGAGCTTTATTTTAATGTATTTCTTTTCTTTTAATAGCTTTTTTAAACTTGTCATTTCTTGTATTTTTGCCAAAATTTTGACTACAAAAATACATCTTTAATGATAACTGACACGCACACACATTTATATTCAGAACAATTTGATGAAGACCGAGATGAAATGATTTCAAGAGCTAAAAAAGCTGGTGTTTCTCGTTTTTTTATTCCCGCGATTGATAGTTCTTATACTGATAAAATGTATGAATTAGAAAAAAAATTTCCGTACGATGTTCATTTAATGATGGGTTTGCATCCAACTTCTGTCAAAGAAAATTTTAAACAAGAATTGGCGCATGTTAAATTACAAATTGGTGAACGTGATTTTTATGCAATAGGTGAAATCGGAATTGATTTGTATTGGGACGATAAATTTTTATCGCAGCAACAAGAAGCATTTAAAACTCAAATTTGTTGGGCAAAAGAAAAGAAATTACCAATTGTAATTCATTGCAGAAATGCTTTTAATGAGATTTTTGAAATTTTAGAAGAAGAAAAAGGAGATGATTTACGCGGAATTTTCCATTGTTTTACAGGCACAAAAGAACAAGCATTACAAGCTATTTCTTACAATATGAAACTGGGAATTGGCGGCGTTGCCACATTTAAAAATGGAAAAATAGATCAGTTTTTGAATGAAATTGATTTGCAACACATTGTTTTAGAAACAGATTCACCTTATTTAGCACCAGCGCCTTTTCGTGGAAAACGGAATGAAAGTGCTCATATCACAAAAGTAATTGATAAATTAGTTGATATTTATAAATTGTCTTTTAAAGAAATTGCAGAAATAACGACTCGAAATTCTAAAGCAGTTTTTGGGGTTTAATCTATTTTATGAAAGTAATAGATAAAATTGCGTTTATCGAATTAAAGAATAGAAAAATCTTAAGTTCTAAATCTAAAGGCAAGAATAAATTTTATATTCCTGGCGGAAAAAGAGAAAAAGGAGAAACAGACCATCAAACTTTAATTAGAGAGGTTAAAGAAGAATTAAGTGTAGCTATTAATCCTAATTCCATTAAATATTTCGGAACTTTTTCTGCACAATCAGACGGAGAAAAAAAAGGGATTATCGTTAAAATGACTTGTTATAAAGCAACATTCACAGGAAATTTAACTCCTAATAATGAAATTGAAGAACTAAAATGGTTGAGTTTTTCTGATTTAGATATCATTTCAGAAGTGGATAAAAAAATATTTCATCATTTAAAAGAGAGTAAAGAACTAAAATAATCTTTTGGAAATTCAAACCACATTTTACAAATCACCCATAGGAATTGCCAAAATCACTGGCACTAAAAACGGAATTGAATCTATTTCTGTTTTAGGTGAAGAGGATAAATCAATTATTTTTTCTGATGAAATTCCGCACTGTTTGCAAACTTGTGTCACTCAATTAGACGAATATTTTAATGGAAAAAGAAGTGGTTTTGATTTGTTGGTCAATCCGCAAGGAACCAATTTTCAAAAGAAAGTTTGGAAATCGTTAACGAAAGTTGGTTTCGGAAAAACAAAAAGTTATTTGCAACAAGCCAAAACATTGGGCGATGTAAAAGCAATTCGTGCTGTTGCAACTGCAAATGGAAAAAACCCGATTTGGATTGTTATTCCATGCCACAGAATTATTGGAAGTGATGGATCTTTAACAGGTTATGCAGGCGGAATTTGGCGCAAGAAATGGTTATTAGATCATGAGAATCCTGTAAAACAACAATCGTTATTTTAAACTATTTTTACAAATCTTACGTTTGTATTGTATGACCAAAAAAATTGCTTTCTTTTTGCTCTTTTTCAGTTGTTTTTTTGTCCATGCACAAAAAACTTCTAAAGATTTTAGATCAAAGAAAATTTTGGTTCAAAAGGATACAATTCAAATTGATTCTATAAGTATCAATTCGGTTAAATTTAAAGTTTTTAATACCAAATTAACCGAAATCGATAAAGCAGAATATCAAGTAAATTTTGGGAAAGCAATTTTAATTATCAACTCAAAAAAATACCCAGAAATAACAATTGAATATTATCGATTTCCAGAATTTTTAACTAAAATATATTCTCCTTTTGATAAAAAACTAATAGTTTCAGATGCAACAAATACTGGCAAACTATACAGTTTAACAACCAATAAAAAAGCATCCGAAATTAAGCTGTTTGATGGTTTAGAAACTAGAGGTTCTATTAGTCGAGGCGTTCGAGCTGGGAACAATCAAAATGCAGTAACGAGTGCGAATTTAGATTTAGAAATTTCTGGTAAATTATCAAAAGATGTTACGTTACGCGCAAATATATTTGACACTAATATTCCGTTGCAACAAAATGGCTATTCGCAAAGTATAACCGATTTCGATCGAATTTTCGTGGAATTATCTAGTAGTAATTGGCGTGTAAAAGCCGGTGATATTAGTTTTAAAAACGACAAAACATTTTTCTTTCCGTTTACCAAACAAGTTTCTGGATTAGAAGTTGAAGCTGATGTTACAGAAAATTTAAAAGTTGGCGCATCTGGAGCAATTGTTCGCGGAAAATTCAGCACCTACTATTTCACAGCTGTTGAAGGAAATCAAGGTCCTTACAAAATATTTGGTCCAAATAATGAAGCTGCAATCATTATTATTGAAGGTACTGAAACGGTTTTTATAAATGGAAGTCCGCTGCAAAGAGGTGAAAACAACGATTATACAATCGATTATAATTTAGCTGAAATCACTTTCAATACTACTTATCCTGTTACAAATGACATGCGAATTGCAATAGATTTTCAATTTTCAGATCGGAATTACACTCGATTTATTACCTACGAAAAAGCAGAATATTCAACAGAAAAACTGCAAGTAAACGGATATTTTTATAGTGAAAATGATGCTAAAAATCAGCCATTACTTCAAAATTTATCAGATAATCAAAAAGAAATTTTAGCGGATGCGGGAAATGATATCGATAAAATGGTAGCCCAAAGTGCATTTGAAGATACATTTTCTGAAAATAAAATTCTATATAAGAAAACTCAAAATGACGCTGTTGAAATTTTTGAATACTCAAAAGATGAAAATGAAGTTTTATTTAATGTAACGTTTAGTAATGTTGGTTTAAATAATGGCGCTTATACGTTTGACAGAAGTACTGCCATTGGCAATATTTTTGTTTACGTTGGTATAAATCAAGGTGATTATAGGCCGATTATTCGATTAATTGCTCCCATAAAATCGCAAGTTGCTGTTGTGAACTCTAATTACAATCCGTCAGAAAAAACAAATTTAAAAGTTGAATTGGCAGTCAGTAATAATGATCAAAATTTATTTTCAACCATTGATGATACTACAAATATGGGGTTTGCTTCTTTATTAGGTTGGCAGCAAATTCTGATTGATAAAAAATGGCAGTTAAAAAGTGATGTTAATTTCGAATTTAAACAGAATAATTTTGAAACTGTGCAACGTTTTGTACCAATTGAATTTAATCGAGATTGGAATTTAATCAACACAATTGGTAATAAATCTTTGTTACAAACTGCTTTTCAACTTCAAAATAAGGAAAAAGGCTTTGTGAATTATAGTTTTAATAACCTGAATTATTCCAAAAATTACAGTGGATTTAAACATGTTTTAAAATCGAATTTAAGATTTAATAAAACGTATTTTTTAGTTGATGGAAGTTTTCTAAACAGCAATTCATCCGCAGAAACCAGCACTTTTTTTCGATTACAATCCAAAGTAGAACGTAGTTTTTCTAAAAGCTGGTTGGGCGCTCTTTTTGGCGCAGAAACGAATGACCGAAAAAATAAAAACACCAATCAGTTTGTAACCTTAAGTCATCGATTTAAAGAATATGAAACCTATTTTGGAATTGGAGATTCTACCAAAATATACACGAAATTCGGATTCAATTACAGAACGAATGACAGCATCAAACAAAACGAATTCAAAGAAGTAAATAACAGAAAAACCTTTTATGTAAATAGTAGAGTCATTCAAAATAAACAAACCAATTTATCGGTTTTTGCGAATTATAGAAATACCCAAAATAATTTTAAAGATGATGAAAAAACGCTAAATTCAAAAGTTGTTTTCAATCAACAATTGTTTGATAGTTTTGTGAATTTAGGGACGATTTACGAAACTTCTTCTGGAAATGTGGCGCGACAAGATTTTGTTTATGTAAAAACAGAACCTGGTTTTGGGTATTATACTTGGATTGATTATAACAACAATGGCGTTCAAGAATTTAATGAATTTGAAATTGCGCAATTTCAAGATCAAGCAGAATATTTGCGTGTTCCGTTGCCAAATTTGCGTTATTTATCAACACAAAGAGCGAAAGCAAATCAATCTTTAACAATCAATTTTAATGGCTGGAATGATGAATTCGGACTCAAAAAAACACTTTCTCACTTTTATAATCAGAGTTTTGTTTTGGTAGAAAATGAACAAGAAAGAATTGGCGATTCTTTTTTATTAAATCCGTTTGATTTTGATGAAGACAAGTTAATCGGATTAAATTTTAGCTTCAGAAATAGCTTGTATTTCAATAGGAATTTACAAAAAAACAGTTTTATTTATTCTTATGCAACTTCAAAAAACAAACAGCAATACTTAATTGGAAATCAAGAAAATAAACTCAATTCACATCAATTGGAGTATCAGCACAAATTTTTTGATTTTTGGTTGTTTGATTTAAAAGGAATATTAGGGAAAAATAAATTATCGACAGAAAATTTCAACAATAGAAATTACAACATCAATCAAAAAGAAATTGCTCCAAAAATTAGTTATTTATTGAATAAAGACAATCGATTATCTGTATTTTATGAATTTAGAAATAAAGAAAATCAAGCGGCTGATTTCGAAATATTAAATCAGCAAAAAATTGGTATTGATTATTTTTACAGCAAAGAAAAACAACAGTTTAGTGCAAATTTCACTAGTTTTTTTAATGATTTTTCTGGCGATACAAATTCGCCTGTCGCCTACCAAATGTTAGAAGGTTTGCAAGCTGGACGAAATTTTACTTGGAACTTATTTTTTAATCAAAAATTAAATTCTTTCTTAAATTTAAACTTGAGTTATCTAGGAAGAAAGAGTGAAAATTCAAGAACAATTCATACCGGAAATGTTCAATTACGTGCAAATTTTTAAACTATATTTACTAAAAATAAAAACTCACCAAAATGAAAAAGACACTTTTACTATTAACATTCTTTATTGCAATTTTTGCTAATGCTCAAGAAAAAGAAGAAACTTATACTCAAGATATTAATAAAAAACATGAAATTAAGATTAATACATTTAGCCTAATTGCATTAAGCTCTTTTGATGTTACTTATGAATATCTATTGACCCAAAATACTTCTTTTGGTATTGCTACTTTCTATAATTTCGATTCATTGTCTGATGATATAAATTTTCCAAAAAAGTTTTCTTTAACTCCTTTTTATAGGTGGTTTTTTTCTGAGACTAGGTATGCAAGAGGATTTTTTGTTGAAGGTTTTGGCTCTTTGAATACGTATCAAGAAACTTTTAATTTTTTTAGAGACAACCCTTCTCAAATCATTACTGAAACAGGTTTTGCGCTAGGAGTTTCTGTTGGTGGAAAATTTGTTATTAAATCTGGTTTTACCGCAGAAATTTATTTAGGCGTAGGTAGGAATCTTATAAATGATGAAAGTGAAGATTTTTATATTGAAAACAGCGTAATCACTAGAGGTGGTATTTCACTTGGTTACAGATTTTAATTATAAAAAATAAGCAGTAAATAAAAAATAGAATTAGTATTGTTAAGTTCTTAAATTTAAACTTGAGTTATCTAGGAAGAAAGAGTGAAAATTCAAGAACAATTCATACCGGAAATGTTCAATTACGTGCAAATTTTTAAACTATATTTACTAAAAATAAAAACTCACCAAAATGAAAAAGACACTTTTACTATTAACATTCTTTATTGCAATTTTTGCTAATGCTCAAGAAAAAGAAGAAACTTATACTCAAGATATTAATAAAAAACATGAAATTAAGATTAATACATTTAGCCTAATTGCATTAAGCTCTTTTGATGTTACTTATGAATATCTATTGACCCAAAATACTTCTTTTGGTATTGCTACTTTCTATAATTTCGATTCATTGTCTGATGATATAAATTTTCCAAAAAAGTTTTCTTTAACTCCTTTTTATAGGTGGTTTTTTTCTGAGACTAGGTATGCAAGAGGATTTTTTGTTGAAGGTTTTGGCTCTTTGAATACGTATCAAGAAACTTTTAATTTTTTTAGAGACAACCCTTCTCAAATCATTACTGAAACAGGTTTTGCGCTAGGAGTTTCTGTTGGTGGAAAATTTGTTATTAAATCTGGTTTTACCGCAGAAATTTATTTAGGCGTAGGTAGGAATCTTATAAATGATGAAAGTGAAGATTTTTATATTGAAAACAGCGTAATCACTAGAGGTGGTATTTCACTTGGTTACAGATTTTAATTATAAAAAATCCTTAAATCCGCAAGTTAACTTTAAATTCAGGAAATTTCTATTAAACAAGGTGTTTTGAGTTTATTTTGAGATAGATTTGAGTAAAAAAATAAAATTTCGTTTGTCTAACTTCTTTTAAGACGACGTTTTTTCCTATTTGTGTTTGGAAGTGTTGTTAATTTGGTAAAATAAAAAAATTAATTTAATAAATTGTTGACAAACAAGTTGTTATGTTTTTTTTAAATAATATTACAAGGCATAATTATCCTATGTTCTTAAAAAAAATGATGTTTTTTAAATCAAAAGTTGTTCATAGGGAGCTTTACTGTAGCGTTTTAAAACCCAATCTCTTCCTTGATACACCCATTTACCAGCCACACTTATAAATCTAAAAACAAACCTTTTAAGGCGAGTTGTTGGCGCAATATTTTCAAACACTTTTGATACTAAACCTACAAAATAAGTGTAGAAATTTTTCATCATTGCTGTAATTATCATAAAGGGGTTGTTTTGATTTAGAAACGAAAAAGGCATTCGTTTCCAGCCAAAATCATTATTCATTACATCAAAAATCTTTTCACTTCTCCCGCTATTATTGTAATATTCGATAATTTGTTTTTCTGTATTTTTCCAATCATTTGTAAGTATTGAACGGTATTTAAAAGCATTACCTGTAAATGCATCTATCTGATTGTTCGTGGTTTTCTCTCGCATAATTACTAAACGGTAGTTTTTATCCTTGTTAAATTGTTTAAACTTTATCGAAGCTACTTGATCGTTTTTGTAGTTTAATTCAATGTCTATCCAGTCACTTATTTCTAGTATTTGTTCAAAAACAGTATCACTTTTATTGGCTCTTATGTAAAAGAGTTTACTGTTTTTTGCAACCACCTCTATAATATCTTTTGAATACGAACCAGCATCCATTCTTGAACGATTTATGGTAATCTCTTGCGACTTCAATAGACCATAGGCATTCTGTAATGTTTCTGCTTGTTTAAACTTTACATTGGCATTTCCGTCTCGGTTTTCAATATAAACAATAGTGGCGCCAATCGTTGCTACACCTGGGAAGTAACCTTTGTTCCCTCCCAAGGCGGGCAGGCTTTTTTGTAGGTGCGTTTAGCATCATACTTTTTATTTGCTGTTATTTGATTGTCGTAATCAAAATCATAATCCTCTTTTGGTTTCAATTGTTTGGTTAAAAGTAACGATTTGATGTTGAGTAAATTTAGCTTTTTATTGACGTTAAAATCATAACATATCCCAGATTTTGATTGATAAACAGTATTCTCTGTTGTTAATTCTTTGAGACCTCTTTGTATAGTATCGGGACTAGGAACATTGTTGTTCTGAATTTCCTTTAAATGTTTACCTAAATGAGAACTAACGTCTTCAATAACATCGCCTCCACTTAAAAATACATTGGTTAAATTTCTGATTATTTCGCTGTATGAATAGCCAGTGTATTTAACCTTTTTACCGAGTTCTGCATCTATTAATTTAGATAAACCTATACTGTTGAAGGATTCGTTAACAAATGAAATTCCCGAAAAAGGACTTACAGATTTCTTATAATTTTGTACTTTTATCATCGTAAATCACTAGCATCCGAAAGTCGGGATTTTAAAAAGCCCTCAGAATCACGTATTTTTGAGTTCTACCAAAAACTTTTCAAATATGGGACTCTTCAGGCGAAACAAAAATAACAATAAACCAGTGATTCGACAAATTTTAGATTTAGTACCCCCATTGGTTATTTAGAAGTTGCACCAATACCTACAAAACAGATAAAGGTGTTCATAAATATAGAACTTACGACCAGTTTGTTGCTTTAACTTTCGGACAGCTTAATAAGTGCCAGATCCTCAATGATATATCAGCAGGAATTGGAGTAAGCGAGATTTTTATTAGCGACTTAGGTTTAAGCCAAAGCCCTGCTCGTTCTACAATGAGCGATGGCAATAAAAAGCGTGACTGGCAGGTGTTTGAGAGCTTGTATTATCGTTTATTAAGTCACTATAAATCGGTGCTAAAACAGCATCATAACACCCATATTATAGAAGAGATTAAGGGCAAGGTAGTTAAACTAATAGATAGCTCAACGATTTC
>Ga0209390_10003219_pt1 | contig 26868 bp, 13 predicted proteins | sample BON01_FD_187212 | JGI IMG/M metagenome (GOLD analysis project Ga0209390, IMG submission 187212) | Freshwater microbial communities from Lake Bonney liftoff mats and glacier meltwater in Antarctica - BON-01 (SPAdes) (version 2) | ecosystem: Environmental > Aquatic > Freshwater > Ice > Glacier...
TTTCGGTCGGCCATTTCATAACGCAGGCCGTTTGCCGACAACATCGGTCGATCGTGATCTTCGCAGCGGTGCTTGTTGCGTTCTTTAATTCGCCGGCTGCGTTCGGCATTGATCGCGTCAGCCTTTTCCCTCCGCCGACATCGCGATTTCGCCGCTCGCTGCGCTGACGCCGCCTGCCGTTTTTGATAGGCTGAAGTCTTCACCCGAAATCCTTTGTTGGGCCACGAGTTGGATTGACTCACAACACTCAATACGCGGAATCCAGCAGGGTTTTCGGGTGGTTCTGCCGTTTCAACCAAAAATCGTCGCTTGTTCTGGGACTAGGCGGTCCCTTGGGCTTAGTGGCTGCCGACAGCATTCGAATTCCCCGGAGCAACGGGTGAATGTCGGTTCGGGGCTTCTTCATTTCGAATTGGGCTAGAAGGAATCCGAGTGTGGAGCAAGTGCGGTAAGGTAACACATTCAACTAGCTGCAAAATCTGTTCGCTGGTTGACATGCAGAGCTTGTCTGAAACAATCAGCCCCTGTGATTTCGAAGTTGCTTTTTCCGTTTTTGACGATTGCTTGTTGGTATGAAAATTCTGATTGTTGGTGGCGGCGGAATGATCGGCCAGAAGCTGCTTGCTCGGTTGGCGGTTGATGGACGTCTGGGCGATCGCGAAATTGCAGAAGTCACTCTGTTTGATGTTGTTCCAGCCACACATCCTGTGACTCCGTTTACGGTCAATGTGTTGACAGGCGATGTCGCCGATGCTGCTACCGTAACGGGATTAATTTCAGCGCAGCCCGACGTGATTTTTCACCTGGCGGCGATTGTGTCCGGCGAAGCGGAAGCGGACTTTGATAAGGGCTATCGTATAAATCTGGATGGCACCCGACTTTTATTTGACGCCGCTCGAGTGATCCCGGATTATGTTCCTAGAGTCGTCTTCACCAGTTCGATTGCCGTATTCGGAGCTCCTTTTCCCGAAAGCATTGGTGACGAATTTCATAACACACCGTTGACGTCTTATGGCACTCAGAAGACGATCGGCGAGTTATTACTGAGTGACTTTACCAGGCGCGGCATGCTGGACGGTATTAGCATTCGTCTTCCCACAATTTGCGTGCGTCCAGGAGCACCGAACAAAGCCGCTTCCGGATTTTTCTCAAACATCATTCGCGAACCTCTGGCCGGTTATGAAGCCGTTCTTCCTGTAACTGAAGACGTGCGACATTGGCACGCTTCGCCTCGAGCCGCCGTCGAATTTCTGTTGCACGCGGCCACGATTGCAGGACAGCAAATCGGCGCCCGACGCAGCCTGACTCTGCCCGGAATTTCTGTCACGGTCGGAGAACAGATTGAATCGTTGAGACGTGTTGCCGGTGACAAGGTCGTCGCTCGTATTCGCCACGAGCCCGATGCTGCCATCATCAAAATGGTAGCCGGCTGGCCTCAGCAATTTGACGCAGATAGGGCCAGCCACCTAGGTTTCCGTGCCGAACATTCGTTCGACGAAATTATCCGCGTGCATCTCGAAGACGAACTGAACGGTGTCATCAAATAGCGATCTCGCAGACGTCTCGACGGCTGTTGGCATAGAGCGACGTGGAATGTTGGAGGCGTTCTTATCGCCGCGTGAAGAGATTAGATGAGGCCCAGCGAATTCGATTTCCGAGACGCCTCCGCGGGCGATGGTTTGGTTCGATGGCGTGGAATGTTGGAGGCGTTCTTATCGCCGCGTGAAGAGATTAGATGAGGCCCAGCGAAGTCGATTTCCGAGACGCCTCCGCGGGCGATGGTTTGGTTCGATGGCGTGGAATGTTGGAGGCGTTCTTATCGCCGCGTGAAGAGATTAGATGAGGCCCAGCGAATTCGATTTCCGAGACGCCTCCGCGGGCGATGGTTTGGTTCGATGACGTGGAATGTTGGAGGCGTTCTTATCGCCGAGTTCGGCAGTGAGTTGTTGGCAGTGAGTTGTTGGCTGTAGAGTTGCTTCAGCGGGTAGATCTGCTTGCTGATCTACCTGCTGAGGCCGGGTACCTAGAGCTGGTTACTCAACTCGCAGCACGCGATTGCCGGTCAGTATCTGTCCGTTTGGGTTGGTTGCTCGGACCTGAATGTCGTGAGTTCCGGTGGGTAGAGTTGCCGGAACGGCGACCTTCCACAGGTGCGGACTGTTCATTGGTTTCGTGAGTCCTCGCCACGGTAGAGACTTTGATGCGACCAACGGCTGTTCTTCTTCCCAGCGTTGCTTGAACAATGGATCGTGCTCAACGGTCTTTTCCATCGGCAGCCATTCTTCAGATGATTCTGTCTTCCACTCTACGACTGCTCCGGGCATCGCGTTAAACACGTTGGCGAAAATCAACTCGGGAGTTTCTGCGGCAGCGGTCACAACTTCCGGAGCCATGATTCGAATCTGGTAGTTCGGATTCTTGCGAGCAGCGCGGTATTCGAGCAGGTACTTCTGTCCATCGAAGTGCATGATGGTGTGGCCGTTCGGAGTACCATCGGCGCACAGAGTGTGCGGGATGTCGTTTTCGTCAGGCCGTCCGGACCACCACGAACCGGACACTGTGACGTTAATGATGTGGTGATGCGGCTTTGGATTTTTCCAGCCGGAAGCTTCATCGATCATCACGTGTTCGTGGTGGTGAGTATGTCCGGAAAGTGAAATGCAGTGTTCGCGAGTTTCCAGAATACGAAACAACCGATCGCGTTTCAGTTCGATCCATGGAGTCGACTTCACGAGCGGGATGTGCATCATGGCGACAACCAGCTGATCCTGAGGCACGGTCTTCAAATCGTTTTCGATGAAGTCCAGCTGAGCATCGCTGAGTCCGGAACGATAGAACTTCTTCGTGCCATCGGTCATCCAGTGCACGTCGTCGACCACCACAAAGTGGACTCCGCCGTAGTTAAATGAATAGTAGGCAGGGCCATAAACCCGTTCGAAAGTTTCGTCGCTGAGTTCATCGTTGTCGACCGCGAAGTTGATGTCGTGGTTTCCAATGACGTTGTACCAGGGAATTCCAATTTTCCCAATGCTGCGGTTCATGCTGTCGAACAGGCTGAGATCGTTAAACAGAATGTCGCCGAGGGTAACTCCGAAAGCCGCTTTGGAACCAACCAGTTCTTCGACAACATCGTGAGCGATATAGTCAATTTCCTTTTGATCGCGAGGCTGCGGGTCACCAAAGAACAGCACGTCAAAGGCAGCCGGTTCGTCCTGCTCATACAGAGGGAAGTTGATTTTAGATGGCAGAGCACCTGTGGGGTCAACTCCGGGGAATTTCAGGTACGTTGGCGAACCGTCAGGTTTGTGAATGTAGTAGAACCTTGGAACCTGGTCTTTATCTTTCGGAGTTCGAAAACCCGTCGGCTTTACCACAAAGACTATGCTGTCGTTGGTGACACTGATTTTGTATTGGCCGGATTTGTCAGTCTGCACAACGTCGCGACCGTTCGACACGTTGATGTTAGCCAGTGGGCGTTCGTCAGCGTCTTTCTGTCCATTGCCATTGGCGTCAACAAAGACAGTTCCTCTGGCGAAAAGATCGTCTGCTGAAACGCTCGAAGGAAGAGCGATTCCGAGCAGGCCGGTAATCAAAAACGGCAGAGGCATGAACGTGGGGCGGGGCATTGTTTGAAGTCCGAAAGTTTGGAAACGCGTGGGCGAGTTAGAATGTAGTGATAACATTTTGTGCCCGGAAATCCAGGCAGATGTTCTTTCTGTCGCGAATGGATCCGCAAACAGGCACTGCAGCATTAGCTATGTCTAACGTAATCGGGCAGCACATGTCAGCTTCGGGGACGAATCCAAACCGAAAATTTGCGGGTAGCGGGTTGGATTGGTAGACGGAACATAATTGCCCGTTTCACGTGAAACCTGCAATGCGGAGTGGTAGTCCTCCCCGCATTGCCGACCGAGTCCTGTTTCACGTGGAACAGGAACTGAGGTTGTGCTGCTATAAACTGTCTTTTTGAGCTGTGAGCATTGAGACCGATGCGGTGCGGCGCCATGCGTTGAGTGGCAGCGGTCCTTGCTGTGGCAGTCTTCTTTTGAGAGTCGGGCTGAAGGGGCACTGAGTTGAGATTTGTGTTGGATGTTCCACGTGAAACAGTTCGTCGTCGCCAGAAGCATGTTTCACGTGGAACAGGAACTGGGGTTGAGTTGGCTGTTGTGTGCAGTCTGTTTGAGGTGGGATTGCTGACGCAGTTGCGGTGTGGCGAGTTGGGTTAAGCGTGGCTATTCTGCCGGGACATCAGATGCGCGGTGGCCCGTTTCACGTGGAACCGAGATTGGAGCTGGGGCAACCGTGCATTTGCACGCGTTGTGGTTCAGGCTGGATTGATGAAGTTCACTGCTGCTGTGGGCGAGGGCGTATTTGGTCTCGCGTCAACTGCAAGTTGGGGCGAACGAAGCTGCAATCTTCCCATGGCTGACCTTGCCTTAGTATCGCGATGATTCTGATACGTTTCACGTGGAACCAGGGGGCTTGCATCGCGGGCGGATATCTATGGACAGGTATTGCGGACCTTCAATCTATAGTTCCCAAATATTGCGGCAACGTTCCACGTGAAACCTTGTATGCTTAGAACGTCTGCCGGATATTTGGCGGCGCTGGCCAGCTGTTTCAGACGTGCCAATTCGATTACCCATCCCAACGGTTATTCTGCCGCCAGTTTGCGTGCTTCGAGGAAGCACGGATTTCGGGCGAACATTCGGACGGAAAGTTTCTTTGCTGATGTCATTGAAGTGTTCCAAACAGGAACTGCTGCTGGTCGTTATGGCCGTGGCGGTGGGGGCGATGCTCAGGTTCTCGCAGTCCGACGGGATGGCGGTGGAACACTTCGACGAGGGCATTTACAGCTCGACGACTTGGTATGACGCGGCCACCGGGCATCCCTGGCCGATGCGTCATTTGTATGCTCCGCCTTTGCTGCCACAGACAATCGGTCTGTTATCCGAAATTCCAGGGCTCTACAATCTGGCCCCGTTTCTGCCGTCGCTGGTGCTCGGTTCGCTCAGCGCGTTGGCGATGTGGTGGATGGCTCGAACGATGTTCGGACAAACCGCAGGGTTGTTTATGGTCTTTGTGGCGGCGTTCAGTGACTTCCACATTCTGTTTTCACGGATGGCACTCACTGATGTGCCGGTGCTGTTTTGGATGAGCCTTGCCGTCACATTGGCTCTGAGGGGCATTGCAGCGAACTCGATGCGACTAATGGCGGTGGCGGGATTCTGCTGCGGAATTTCATGGTGGACCAAGTACACCGGCTGGCTGCCTTTGGCAATCGTCGGCAGCGGATCGGCCGCCTGGTGGATCCTGAAAGGGCGGAAGGAAATGTCGTGCAGCGGCCTGGCCAAAATGTTGTGCGTCATGGCGGGAGTTGCAATTATCACCTGGCTTCCATGGTTGTGGATGCTGCAGGACGTTGGCGGGTACAAGGCGGTGGCCGAGAACCACGCTGGTTACTTTAAGGGACTCACGGACTGGCAAAGCCGCCTTGCCAGCCACATGGTTTTTCACTTTCGCTTCGACAGTTGGCTAAGCGCAGGATCTCTGGGAATCGGACTGTTGGCGGCCGGTACCCGCCGCTGGATTGAACTAAAACGTTCCACGTGGAACCGGAAAACCTTAGTCAGTGTTGGAAAGAATTCGGCTGCTGAGAACTCCGTTTCCGGATCTACAGACTTCCCATCGCCCAATGTGCTGGCTCGGTTTGTTACCGCCGCCATGGTGATGTCTGTGCTGGGATCGGGAATCGGAGCAGCGGGACTGCTGACGTGTATCAGTATTGGCGGGTTGGCAGGGATGTTTTTATCTCCCGTTCTAAGCGGTCCGTATCATCACAGCCGGAAGGCATTTGGCGGAACCGGCGTAGCGAACGACCTGTCGGAAGCGGATCGAACAGCTTCTGCCGCGATCGATCCGAGTCTTTCTGCATGCATCGCGTTGGCCTGGTTTAGCGGCATGTTGCTGATGACGCCAATGTATCACGCTTATCCTCGACTGTCTTTGCCGCTGCTGACGGGGATCTGGCTGGCGGCATCCGGAGGTATTGCTTGGTGGATTGAATCAACATTAGACGTTGACCGCCGAGGTGACGTGGCCGTGTTTTCTCGTCGAACCGTGTTTCTGAAGCGAGCTGTGACTGGCCTTGTGATGGGCGCCATTGCGCTGACATTCATGCAATCGGGCGGACCGACTCAGCCTTTGATCTGGCAGCGTCGAACGTCGTTACGCGACGCATCATGGACAATTGCGGATACCGTGCTGAAGCATGTTGGTGGCGAGTTTGTTGTCAAAACGATTCCGCTGGTGACAGACGCTGATGGCCTGATTACGCCCGAACCTGAATGGGAACAGAAAGACGAAAATGGCGATCCCCTGCCGGAGCCGACTGAATTTGGTCAAGTGCTAGACTTGATTGTTTCCAAATTCGACACGTCGCAGACACTGGCGAAGTCTGAAAATGTGACCTGCGTTATCTACGGTTTCGGAGAACCTTCCGTACTGAATCATCTGCACAGCGCGGGACTGACCGTGGCTCCGGTGCAGGATGTTGGATTTGCCGCGGCAACGCTCGGTCAAAAAACCTTGCCGACATATCTGGTGCTGGGACCGTATGCTCTGCGAACTCCAGGGTTCATGAACGACTGGGCCATTCAGCAGGAACGCTTCGAACACATCACGGACACCTGGTTCTTTGTGAGTGACGTTGTTCTATATAACCTGTTTGCCCCGGCATGGATCGCTCAGCACCCGGAATGCCAAGTGCAGAAACTGGAACTGTACCGATTGAAGTCGAGCATCCAGAAGCAGGAAACCCACATTTCCGGCGACTAGATTTTGCGGTGTATCGATTCGCGAGGCAGATTTTACACGAGTTGTATTCCGACTGCTGATTAGCGGTCCTGACAATCAATGTCAATTTACGACAACGGAACTCTTCGCCATCCGCGAACGCAACACAAAAGATAATCAACTGGTCCGTTCATGGGCCAATTATAATTAGGCTGGCTTTCATATAGTGATGTTCGCTGCGGCGATGGCGTCACAACTGATCCTTTTCTGGACGATGTAGGGCGGCACCGTCCGCACGGCATTGGGCTCTGACTTTCGAGCGGTGAACGTGTTCTGGTTTCGGTTTGTGTCTTTTGTCTCAGGCTGCCTTGTACTACTTCCTCTAACTATCTGGGACATGCTGAGGATAACCCGTCGTCTGGCGGAACCACTTTATCGCTTTGAACAGGTGATGAAAGAGTTCGAAGCCACAGGAGTTGTCCCGGAAACAAAGCTTCGCTACCACGACCTGCTGGAAAACTTCTGCGTTCGCCTTTACAGCTTTGCTCTGGTGATGCACGAACGCTATTGGGAATAGCGGTCCGGCGGGACTGTCTGTCGGCAATTCGGAAGCTGGTGTATCAGTGGTGTCTGCCGCCAAGCAGGATCGCTAGCTGGAATCGACATGAACCAGTTAGTGTTTTGTTATTCTGGCATCGCGGTCAAAAATATTGTCCGGCTCACTTGTGGAACGTCGTTCAGCTATCTGATCGGTGCGACCCAGTTTGCCCTGTTGCCGGGTGCGTCGACAGGAACTTTCGTGACGCATCAAGTAGTTCTTCGTGAGCATCTTCAAATATGTAATGGCCCGCATCTGCGATGGGATGTTGAATTGCCAGTGGAAAACGCCTGCAGAATTCCTCATAAAACAGCGAAGTGAAGCACCAGTCTTTCATGCCCCAGATCAGCAGCATTGGTGAATTCTGAAATTGGCCGAGTCCCTCTTCGACGGCCTTCAAAGTTTGGTAACTTCGATGCGATGTGTTTAACGGGATATCGTGGACGAATTCTCGTACGGCGCGACGATTGGCCCATGTATTATAAGGAGCAATCAGTCCGGTTTTTGCGGATGACGAAAGAGGCTTCTCACTAGCCATTTTTAATGCGGCCGCGCTAAACAGATTCAGCCCCTGCATGCCAAGCGTTCCCAGCAGTGGAATGCGACAGAGGGCGATTCGAAACGGAATTGCCGTGCTGCGGAATGCTCCGGTATTCATGAGAACAAAACGTTTAAACCGCGAGGGCAGGCGGCCAGCGCAGCCCATGCCGATTGCTCCACCCCAGTCGTGAGCAAACAGCGTTACATCGTTCAGGTCAAGGTGCTCGACCAGGGCGACCAGTCGGCATATGTGCTGATCCAGTGCGTAGACGTCGGCCTGAGGTTTTTCTGAAAATCCGCAACCCAGATGGTCAACCGCGATCACTCGGTATTCGCTGCTGAGTGCGGCGACGAGTTTACGCCAGGCAAAGCTCCATGTCGGGTTGCCATGCACCATCAACAACACAGGTCCGCTACCTTCGTCGATGTAATGCATGATGTGTCCGTCGATTCGGATCCAATGAGATTCGAACGGATATTCCGCCTCAAATCCGGTTCGTTCAGAAGCGGTTTGACGCAGAGAATCAGTGACTTCCTGAGGAAGCATAGTGCGAGCAGTGGACACGAGAATTCGAATTCGCTTGTTAATAATACGGATGGAAGGGCTCGCCGAAGAACGGCCCCAAAATTCGTGGAACGTATTTTGGTTCGAACGCGGTGCAGGGTAGAGAAACCGAGTCAAACGGGCTACCGTCTGCGCAGATCACAAAACACACTTCTCACACATAGTCACACGCATCACCATTCGCCCCGGGTTTGGGGCGTTTTTAAGCCTGTGCCGTCTGCCGAACGACCCGCAACAATGTCTTCTTATAAGGTCTTTTATCACTGTTATTCCCGCGAAGTCTCGGCCGAAGAAGGCGATGGCGTGACGCTGACGGCTGAACAGATTGTTGTTCAGTTTGCCGAAATCATGCTGAAGCCGGACGACTTTTTCGGCATTGTGGACGCCAATAACGTCACTTTGCAGTTCATGCGAAACCGTGTAGATCGCGTATGGATGGAGATTCCATGTCCGGAAAAAGACGGCAGCTATGGCGGGCATATCAGGCTGAATGCCGCCATTGATGTTCTGAAATCGCTTCCTGCCAGTTTTGAGCAGCTAAAGCACAGCCTGGTGTTTCAGTCATGGGACGGCGAAAACGATGAGAAGTTGTATGCTGTTCCTGAAGAGCAGGTGCGAAAGCTTACAGAAGATCATGGCGCCGCGTTTGCCACAGATCTGGTAACGTGCCAGGACATGGGCGTTGGGTACATGTACAGAGAAGCCCCGGATTTTGAGGAAGATAGTGGGTGGCGATTTTTGTCCGGTGAAGAAGATCAGGACTACATGAATGTCTCTGCAAATTCCGGAATCTTCGACGTGAACACCGTCGCCAATTACGACCCTGACATCATTCCTTTTTTGAATGCTCCAGTTGGTTCCGCGTTCGCCAGAAATGACGATGACGTCTTGGTACCGGCTGAAGACGTTGAAGATGAGGAAGAAGAAGAGCAGGAAGATAATGAATTTGACGACGACGACGACGATGATGACGGAGAAGAAGCATACAATCCGTTTGTTGACGAGGAGGAATAAGTTTCAGATCCGGTCGCTGTCTGTTGTTGAAGATTCACGTTATTCGATCAGGAAAATCCAGCAATTGAAGCTCTGTCGTTTCGCAAGCTGAAAGCTGGTCTGCTCCGCAAAGTCTTTTTTTTTTGGTTCAGTTCAGCCTGCTGTCTGACGGCACGGGGCTGTTGTGATTGCTAGCGTTCCGTAAAAGAATGTTTGTGAAATGTACGTGGATAGCCTGCTTTAATATGTCCTGGCAGGTTGTGCCAGGACGCAGTTGGCTTTGATGTGCCGACCATTAGGCAGCTCGCAGCTGGTTAGTTTCTACGTTGGAGAGCAGTCGCCGTAGCATTTTGCGCTGCCTATCAGCCACGTTTTCCGGTTGCTCAATCCGCAAGAGTGCTATCCTGCATTAGCTGCTACCGCAAAGTCTTCGCCTGCGCTAGAAGCAGATTGACTCGGTCCTGAATTGAACTAGCATTCGGTCATGCGCAAATTTGTTTCTCATAATCGCGTGCTCACAGCTGCAGTGGCCTTGACCATTTTTACGGTCTGCCTGCCTGCACTGCTGGATATTGCGACGTTGAGTATGTTTGAAGCGGAGTCCGCTGAGCTCGAGAGCAAAGAATCCAAAGAACGCGTTGAAGTGGACGACATCGATGATGTTGTTTGCATATTCAATCAGAAGGTTGTGATTCTCGACGCGGACAGTTTTTTTGTACGAATGCAGCTCCAGCACGATCACTGTACGTCGCTGTCGAGCTGTTCGCCCACCTCACGTGGACCACCTGTGGCATAATTCTGTTCTGCGTGCGCACGGAATGACCACTTAGGTAACAGGTGGATGCTGCTGTCTGGAGATTTGAAAATCTCGCTTCCGGCTGGAACGAATGTCAACTGTTCGGTCCGGTGGGATTGTCTTTGGTTTTTGCAAGATTGAGCAGGCTTATAAGCGCTAATCGTGGTGTTTTTATTGGAAGTCCGCGACGTCTTTCAAAGCGGCGAAACCTCAAAACACCCTCGTTTTTTCTGTCAGTAAGCTCAGCCGCTAGCGGCCATTAGTACTTGTAGGCGACGCTTTTAAATTTATGCAGACCGCATAGCTGACAAAACGTTGTCTCCTGGAACGACAGTTGCGGAAGTGGCGATTCCAGAAGACGCAGGTGTGCGTCGGTGATTGTGTATCGAGGTCAGCCCAACATTCGTCGTGCGGTTATTTGGTGAAACAAGCCTGCAGTCGTCCGGCTAACGGAAAACTGCGGCAAACAAATAAACGCTGTTAGGTGAATCGATCGCAGTTTGTTTCTGTCAGAAAGTTTCCCGCTGAAGTCGGGGACAGAAACGACTCGTGGCATTCCGGTAATGGCTCATGGCCGTGTTTATGGAAATCAGGGAACTCAGTTGCCTGCCTGCGGTAATAAGTAAAAGAATCTGTATTGGGCTGCCCCATTACGATCGTCAAAAAAAACTGGCTGAGAGTTTGGAGAATTCGAACATGGTTGTCAGTAATATGGCAAGCGATTCATCCGCCGCTGCGGAGCCGAACAGCAATGAAGTTATTCACAAGTCTGTCGTGGCAGGCGCAGCTTTTCTGCCTTCGCAAGGTCCCATCACGGCCTTCACCTTCCTGAATCCGCTGGCTGCTCTGGAGCACACTTCCTTTGAAGAAGCGCTGCGGCAGGTACCTGAGATCTTTGGTTGTGAAGCTTACCTGCCCGAAGCTTCCTACCGGAAGATGCTGCAGGAAGGTCGAATTGTTGAGGAAGATCTTCGCGACATTCTGTTAGGCGAGTTGGCCTATTCCGCATCGGAAACAGTCGCTGGGCTTACTTCGCGTGTTGATTTTCGTGTCAGCCTTTTAAAAAACGCTATGCAGTATGGCGACGATAGCGAGTTGAACTGGTTGTTGATGGAAACGGACGCTTTGTCGCAGTTTCACCCCGAAGCGTCAGAAGGCAAGCGAAAGAAATTGGTGGCGGAATCCCGTCACTGGGTCGCCGGCCTTCCCGATGCTCCGTTCAGCCGAGACTTGCGATCGGCCTTGCGAAAGGCTCGATCTGCGGACTCTGACTCACCGATTTGGGAAGAAGTCAGTCTGAAGCTGATCTGGCATTACTGCTGTGAGGGCGTTCGTCGAATTCCGCTGATTCAGCCACCGGTACGACGTGTTATTCGACATCGTGACCTGTTGCTGCAGTTGACTCAGGTTGACCCCGACGAATCTGTGCATGATTTGCTCGTGAAATTCTGCGCGGCTTATCTGGATCAGGGATTTGCACAATGGCGTCTGCCGGAACGCGATTCAGGATTTCTGGATTCGTTCTGCCAGTTGTTTTCGACATCTGAAATTCAGCGTTTGCCCTGGATGAAACGTCTTCCGGCCGAGATCAAGCGGTTGCGGGAACAGTGCAATAGTCCGGCCGAGTGGATCGCAGATTCACTCAAAACTCTGGGCGTGACCGACGAAGAACGCGACGAATATATCCGAGCGTCTATGCTGGCATTGAGAGGTTGGGCGGGCATGATCTGGCAGACAGAAATTCGTCCGGACCGGGTATACATTCCGTCTCCTTCCGGGACGTTGATGGAATTTGTGGCGGTTCGACTGCTGCTCGATCGGATTTCCACGGAATATGTCGCCAGAAAAACTCTTTCCTGGACGCGCCCGTTGGCGGAACTCAGTGCCGCACTGCGAAGTAAGCTGCCGACTCATCTGCAGATCAGTAATGAACAGTATGCATTCCGGATTTTTCAGTGTGCACAGGTTAATGGATGGGGGCCATCCGCACTGTCTACGCTAAGTACGTCCGGCTGGAAAGAACTGATTAAGGAGCTCGCCGATTTTTCTGAAAAGGAACGGCAGCGAGTTTTTCATATCGCCTTCGAACGTCGTTACGCCAGAAGTGCCATGGATGCAGTGGCAGCCCGGGTATCTCTTCCTCGCCGAGGTCCTGAAAATCCAATTCTTCAGATTACCTGTTGCATTGATGCTCGTGAAGAATCGTTTCGGCGGCATATTGAAGAAGTTTCGCCGGAAGTGGAGACATTTGGCGCGGCCGGTTTCTTCGGGATCCCAATGTACTACCGGGCTCTCGGCGACGCTCATTATTCTGCGTTGTGCCCGATTGTTGTGATGCCTCGGTTTTGGCTGATTGAGGAGCCCGTCTATTCAATGGAAGAAGTCGCACGGGCTAAGGCCAGAGCTCGTAAAATTCTGGGCACAGCAACCCACCGAATCCTGGAACAGACTCATCGATCGCTCGGGGGGGCGTTTGTGTCTGCGTTGCTGGGACCATTGGCCACAGCACCGCTGGTTGGGTATACGGTGTTTCCGGGAATGACGGCTCAGTTGAATACGGCGGCTCGTCACTTTGTTGAGCCACCACAGATTACGCGACTGAAACTGCAACGCGGGGATGGCGTAGCTGCAGGACCGGAAGGCGCACACATCGGTTTTACTGTTCAGGAAATGGCAACTCTCGGAGGCAAGCTGCTGCGGGATATCGGCCTGACGAAAATTTTCGCACCGATTGTGCTGTTCATGGGGCACGGTTCGGCATGCCTGAATAATCCTCACAAGTCTGCCTATCATTGCGGAGCATGTTCCGGAGGTGCGGGTGGTCCCAATGGAAGAACCGCTGCAGCGATGCTGAACGACCCCCGAGTTCGAAAGATTCTGGCGACTCAGGGTTTGGAGATTCCGACGGAAACATTTTTCATGGGCGGTCAGCATAATACTGCTACGGATGAAATTACTTTGTACGACATGGAGCTGCTGCCGACTTGGCACGTGCAGCGAATGCCGGTGATTCGCGACATACTCAGCCGTGCCTGCGAACGAAATGCTCAGGAACGCTGCCGCCGCTTTGAATCGGCAGAATTCGATATTTCTGAAGGCAAAGCTTTGCTGCATGTTCAGGATAGATCACAGAATCTTTCAGAAACACGACCGGAATATGGCAACTGCACAAACTCGCTGTGCATCGTCGCAAGAAGGGACCGGCTTCGTGGGCTGTTTTTGGATCGTCGTTCGTTTCTCATGTCCTACGATCCAACCAAGGACGATGCGGACAGTAGCACTCTGCTGGGAACGCTAAGTGCCGTAGTGCCGGTCTGCGAAGGTATCAATTTGTTGTATACGTTTTCAGCGATCGATCGGCAGGGGTTTGGGTCGGGGTCAAAGCTTCCTCATAACGCCACATCGATGCTGGGTGTGATGGACGGGGCTGCCAGTGACCTTCGAACAGGTCTTCCGTGGCAGGGCGTGGATATTCATGAACCGATGCGTCTATTATTCATTATTGAAACGACGCCCGAAGCGATGCTGAGCATCATGGATCGAAACGAAACCATCGCTCGGATTTGTCGCGGAGGCTGGGTTCAGTTAGCCGTGCTCGATCCGAATTCGTCGGACATTATGTACTTTTCAGGCGGACGCTTCGTGAAACACATTCCGCAAAATCACGAACTGCCTGTGATCCCGTGTTCAACCGACTGGTGTCGAGGTTCTCGTGAGAACCTGCCGTTTGCGATCGTCGATGCATCGGCTTCTTCAAGTTAGGGAAGAGCGGCATGAACGCGGGGGTACCCTGGAGCGGATGACGTTTTGCTGCATCACTTAAGCAGCAAACGTTTGAACAGTAATTGTTAAAAACTGTGCACTGAAGTCATTTTGCGAGCTTTCATTTCACTGTAAATGTTTGTGTGAGTTTCTGTGTTGCGTCCAAAGAACATTAAGTAATGTTGTATTTTCTTACGACTGCCCGAAAGACTGGCTTGGCGTGTCAGGACAGGCCAACAATGTTTCTTTTCTCGTGGCGGCCTGAATGGAACCAGGCAGGTTGGAAAACGCTTTCAGTGAGTCGCCGATTCGAAATCTCTGTCTGAATAGATCAACGTTTTCAGCTTTGTCGGCACTGCCACAGGATATTCGAAATTCAACGATTGTGGAACGACTGTTGCATTCGGTGGTGGGCCTATACGGTGGTAAAGGCGATGAATCTTATTCTTGGCAGTTAACGACAAAGCGAACGACCGCGGCGATAAACTGCGGAGCAAAGTGAGTCTGACAGTTGGAAGCCGCGACGGGCGTGTGCGTTAATCTCCGGCACGACCTTTCCGGTCAGGTTGTTGAGCGTCGCAAGCTGATGTGGACTGTACTTGTGTCTGAGAATAATCAGCAAACAGTGCTGAGGATGATCGAGAATAAAAGCTGTGGTTAAGCCGTTGAATGACAGGTTGATTCAGTCTGAATTCGAGAGTATGAAAATCTTCCAACGTGATCAATTAGTTGTCTGTAAGGCAGGTTCTATGAACCTCACCAGAACGGAAACTTCAATCGAGTGCACTCGCGGTCTTCGCGATCAGCTCGGATTCGCATTCATCAGAACAAAAGGAACCCGGGTATGACTCCCGACAAGATCTTCCAGATCTTCGGAATCTGTGTCGTTGGAAGTCCGGCACTGCTGCTGGCCGTGTTTGGGTTGGCGTCGCTGGCTGGTCGGCCCTTGGGCGAACGATCTCTGGCGAAGTTTACTGAAGCGGCAGTGGTATTTGGTCTGGTTTCTGCTGTCGCAATTCTGGCGATGATGCTAGCACTGGACACTCGGCACGTAACGCTGAACTTCGGTAATTGGGTCGTAATACCCGATGTGCACCAACACTTTCATTTCCACCTGAAGTTTGTGTTTGACCGACTGTCAGTGCCCTTTGTAATTCTATCGTTTGTTCTGTGCGGGACGATTGGTGCATTTGCCAGTCGCTACTTACACAGAGAGCAGGGTTTCCACCGGTTCTTCATCAGCTATGCCTTCTTTCTGCTGGGGATGATTGTCACATCTTTGGCTGGCACAATTGAAACACTGTTCTTTGGATGGGAACTTGTCGGGCTGTCTTCTGCTTTGCTGGTTGCGTTTTTTCATGAGCGTCCAAACCCAGTTCGAAATGGTCTGCGAGTTTGGAGTGTTTATCGCATCGCCGATGCGGCCTTTCTGGTCGCTGCAATTACGATGCATCACTTAACCAGTGGAGGTGATTTTGACGCATTGATGGGAGCTGGCCCATGGCCGGAAGGTCATGCGACGATTCCTGAACGCGATGCTCTGATCATTGGACTGTTGCTGCTGTTTGCCGCCGCTGGTAAGTCAGCATTGGTTCCATTTTCTGGTTGGTTGCCACGAGCAATGGAAGGGCCAACGCCGTCCAGTGCTGTGTTTTACGGTTCATTGTCGGTGCATTTGGGTGCGTTTTTGCTATTGCGAGTAAGTCCGATTCTGGAACTGTCGACGACGCTGAGCGTGACGGTGGTTGTGGTCGGTGTGCTATCGGCTGTGTTCGGTGCTGTGACGGCTCGGGTGCAGACGGACATTAAGAGTGCTCTGGCTTTTGCATCGTTGACTCAGGTGGGAATCATCGTCGCGGAAATCGGTCTGGGTTTTCGCTATATCGCGTTAATTCACATCATAGGCCATGCGTGCCTGAGAACTCTGCAGTTGCTGCGAGCTCCGTCTTTGCTTAGCGACTATAACTCGATCGAAAACGCAATCGGCGACCATTTGCCTCGAAAAAAATCAATACAACGTCGCGTTGTCGGCGCCTCGATTCGGAACTGGTTCTATCGATTCGCTCTGGAACGAGGTTACCTTGACACGCTGTTGGATGCATATGTGGTGAGGCCGTTTCATGCGGTGTTCAACTGGTGCGACAGGCGTGAAAAAGGCTGGGTGAAAATGTTGTCTCGACGCGACGTTATTAAAATATCTTCGGCGGTTATAGGAGACGATATTTCGGTTGATGGTGATGACGACGATTCAGGAGAATTTGAAGCAATGGAATTAGTGACGTCGCACGTTCAGAATGAAGACGCGGCCGATGATCAAAAGGAGATGAAATGATGCGAGAACTTCATCTTCCCTGGCTGGAACTTTCCGTCATTGTGCCTCTGGTTGGTGCCTTGATTGTGCGCCTGATACGTGACAGCGAAGTTGCCTATCGGGTGTCTGTGGGTATCTGTACGCTGACTCTGTGTTGTGCGGTGGGCGAATGGGTCGACTTTGGATTGCTGCATACGTACGACGCGCATGACCACTGGGACCTTTTGCATTCTGTCTTTGGAATTGACCTGCTGGTCATTGACGAACTGAATGCTCCGCTGCTGCCGCTGGCTGCACTGCTGTACATGATGGCCGTGCTGTCCACACTGCGGACAAAAATGAATCGCTTTTCGTTTCCGGCAACGCTGGTTTCAGAATCCGTGTTGCTGGCAACGCTAAGCTGCCGCGAACCACTGGCGATTATTGTACTCAGCACAATTGCGATTATTCCTCCGTTGTTGGAAATCAGATCTCGAGGAAATTGTTCTCGAGTGTTTTCTCTGCACATGGGGCTGTTTGTGCTGCTGATGTTTAGCGGCTGGCTGTTGCTTCCTGATGGAGTGATAGGCCACCCCGAACTGCAGTCCAGCACTCAGGCCATTGTCGCGGGTGGACTGTTAACTGCGGCTGCGTTACTTAGAAGCGGAATCGTTCCGGTACACTGCTGGATGACCGACCTGTTTGAAAAAGCAACACTCGGGACGGCTCTCTTGTTTGTAACGCCGATGACCGGTGCGTACGTCGTGATGAGAATCGTGCTGCCAATTGCTCCGTCGTGGGCGTTGCAGAGTATCGCAATTGTTTCGCTAATCACGTCTGTTTACGCGGCCGGGATGGCTCTGGTTCAAACCGACTCGCGGCGATTCTTCTGTTACCTGTTTCTCAGCCACTCATCTCTGGTGCTGGTTGGCCTCGAATTGCTGACCCCCATTGGTCTGACCGGTGCGTTGTGCGTCTGGATTTCTGTGGGGCTGGCGATGGGTGGTTTCGGGCTGACCATGCGATCCGTGGAAGCCAGGATTGGGCGATTTTCGCTTACACAATATCGAGGGCTCTACGAACACACGCCCACGCTGGCTGCATTGTTTTTGCTGACGGGTTTAGCATCAATCGGCTTCCCGGGCACGATTGGTTTCATCGGCACGGAACTGCTGGTGGAAGGTGCTGTTGAAGTTTATCCTTTGATCGGAATGGCTGTAGTAATTGCCGCTGCGTTGAACAGCATTGCTGTGATGCACGCCTACTTCAGAATCTTCACCGGAACGCGTTATACGGTATCAGTGTCTTTGAAGGTGCGACCGGCGGAACGGATCGCCGTTCTGATTTTAGCCGTCTTGATTCTCGGTGGCGGTCTGTGGCCGCAACCCGGGGTGGCGTCTCGCTTCCATGCTGCTCAGGCCCTGATCCACAATCGCCACCCGTCTGAGGGGAATATTCAACCGGGTGGGCATGATCATCCTGAAAGTGGCGTTGTTCCACAGAGCGATCCGGAATTTCTGCCAGACCAGAAAGCTGAACGACACGTCGCGATTGGCAGCCGAACCCCGCGGCCATGGGCTCGGCATGCAAGTCTCGACGAACTGATTTCATGGAAGCCAGCTCGAGGCGATCCCTATTCGCCGCCTAAGAATATGCCTTAGCTGATCTCATGAGTTTCTTCTAACCGCTTTCGAGTTCTGAGTGAAGTGTACGCAACGATCGCGTGCCCCAAGCTGCTGGAATTCTAAGCAACGCATCCGGTTTATTCATCTCAACATCAATTCACCAATCAAGTCCAGGACAATATCGATGGCTACTGACAGTAAGGTCGAAATCCCCCGAGGCAACCTGACGGGATTTGCGAAATATTTCAAGCAGGACATACTTTCCGGACTGCTTGTGTTTTTTATCGCTCTTCCGTTGTGTCTGGCAATTTCCAGTGCTTCCGGGTTTCCCCCGATCGCTGGTATTTTTACAGCAATCTGCGGTGCGATCATTACCACGTTTATCAGCAACAGCGAGCTGACAATTAAAGGGCCAGCCGCCGGAATGATTGTGATTGTGCTGGGCTGCATCGAGTCGTTCGGTGGAGACGGAATAAAAAACGGATGGGATCCGGCTGATGCTACCGCCTACAAAGCTGCGTTGGCTGTAGGCGTTGTGGCGGCCGTTTTGCAGATTCTGTTTGGTGTTTTTCGGGCCGGTATTCTGGGAGAGTTTTTCCCCACTTCGACCGTGCACGGTATGCTTGCCGCGATTGGCTGCATCATTATCATTAAACAGTTTCCCGTTGCTCTCGGAGTGACTGGCTCCGGCAGTCCGTTTCACATGCTGGGGCAGTTTCCACAGTATGTTCGCGAAGCAAATCCTGCCATTGCGGTGATTGGGATCACCAGTCTGTTGATCATGTTTCTGTGGCCATCAGTGCGGCTGCGAATGCCGATGCTGAAGCCGATTCCCGGGCCTCTGGTTGTGCTTGTGGTTGCCATTCCTATGGGAATGTTTTTTGGCCTGCTTAAAGAACATTCATACGATTTCATGGGGGTTTCTCACCAGTTGAGCGACAAGTTTCTGGTGTCGATGCCGAAGGAAACATTCGGAATGTTTGAGTTCATCACGACTCCGGACTTCACCGCGCTAAAGCAACCGGTGGCCTGGAAATGGGTGATGATGTTCTTTCTGATTGGTACGCTGGAATCACTGCTGAGTGCCAAGGCGGTTGATCTGTTGGACCCTTGGAAACGCAAGGCCAGTATGGACCGCGACACTGTGGCTGTTGGTATCGCTAATCTGTGTGCATCCAGTATTGGTGGACTTCCGATGATCTCGGAAATTGTCCGCAGCAGGGCAAACATTGACAACGGTGCGAGAACTCGTTTCGCAAACATGTGGCACGGTGTCTTTCTGCTGGTTTGTGTCGCGTTTATTCCAGCTGTGCTGCATCTAATTCCCATCGCAGCATTGGCTGCGATGCTGGTCTACACCGGTTCACGGTTGGCTCATCCCAACGAATTTGTTCACGTTTACCGCATTGGTAAAGAGCAGTTGGCGATCTTTGTGACGACGATCGTCGTTGTGCTGGCCACCGACCTGCTGATCGGTGTGGCTGCCGGTATTCTGTTGAAAATGGTAATTCACATCGCCAACGGTGTTCCGCTTAAATCGCTGTTTAAGCCGTACATCGAAGTTCAGGAAGTAAACAGCAACACCAGCATGATTGTCGCCCGCGAATCTGCTGTGTTCAGCAACTGGATTCCTTTCCGTCGTCAGATCGAACAGATTGGACTCGTACAGCGCCGCAATCTGATTGTGGACCTGTCCGACACTCGCCTTGTTGACCATAGCGTGATGGAAAAACTCCAGGAAATGGGACGCGATTTCGAGATGGAAGGTCTGACCTTTGAAATTCGAGGACTCGATTCTCTTATGCCGCTATCCTCCGACGCTCATGCCGCTCGACGAAAAGGTCTCACGGCCGTCCGCCGTCTAACTGTCGTTGCGGAACAGGCGTTGGAAGAACGTCTGGAAAAGGCGTTTATCGAATGCGGAGCCTCTGGATTTACTATCGCACCGTGCATGGGATCCGGAAGGCACGACTTGCAGGATGGTGAGATTAAGAAGAAGCCCTGCGTGAGAATCGAAGTTGTCGCAACGCACGCGGCCTGCGAATGCATGCTGAATTTTCTAAGTCGCGAAATCAAACCCAGCAATCATATCACCGCCTGCGTTGAGACAGTGAATGTTGTAAAGGTAGGTGATTTCGAAGGCTAGCAGCTTGTTATGCTGATCACCGACGTTCGATAGTCACACCGGTGGCGCACGATTTGGGGGTTCCACTGTTCACTCAATGCCGACCTGTCTTCAGGTCGGCATTGTTCGTTTGACGGCAGCCGGTCCTCACACAGTACGTGCACCGCTGCGATGCAGGCTGCAAGTGTTTAAGACAATACGCCCTTCACAACGTTGCCGGCAACGTCGGTTAAGCGATAGTCGCGGCCCGCGTGACGATATGTCAGACGTTCGTGATCGAATCCCATCAGGTGTAGAATCGTGGCATGAAAATCGTGCACGTCGACAGGTTGCTCAACGGCACGCAGGCCGTGTTCATCTGTCGCTCCATAAACAATGCCAGGTTTCACACCGGCGCCGGCAAGCCACGATGTAAAGGCCCACGGGTGATGTTCTCTGCCCTTGGCATCAGCCGTGTTGTTAAACGGAGTGCGACCAAACTCGGTCGTCCAGACGACCAGAGTATCTTCCAGCATTCCGCTTTGTTTCAGGTCCTTCAGCAGAGCGGCAATCGGCTGGTCGACGTTTTTCGCCAAACCCACGTGACTCATCATGTCGCCGTGAGCGTCCCAGTTGCCGGACGAGCCCGTATCAATCAGTTCCACAAATCTCACACCGCGTTCCACCAGGCGTCGTGCGGCAAGGCACTGCCAGCCGAACCCGGTGGTCTGTCCGGGCTGCAATCCATAGCTCGAGAGTGTGGCGGCGGTTTCCTGCCCGAAATCAAACGCTTCCGGAACGGCCATCTGCATGCCAAATGCTGTTTCAAATGATCGCATCCGAGCAGCCAGAAGATTATCGTTGTGCCGAGATTCCAGATGTCGAGCATTCATGGTATTCAACGCGGCAAGTTCCAGTTGCTGCCGATCTGTCGGCACCTGCGGCTTCACGTTAGAAATGGGAACAGCCCCCGGCAGAACCAAAGTTCCCTGATGAGCGCCTGGCAGAAAGTCGTTGGCATAAACCTGAGTTCCCGCATACGTCTGTTTTGGAGCAATCACCACAAATCCTGGCAGGTTGCGATTCAGGCTGCCCAGTCCATAACTAACCCATGCCCCCAGACTCGGCCTGGCAAATGTGTACGAACCCGTGTGCATTCCCAAAGTGGCGTTATAGTGATTCGAATGAGCCGTATGCATCGAACGAATCATCGCGATATCGTCAACGCAGCCAGCGACGTTAGGAAACAGCGTACTGACTTCAGTGCCGCTTTCTCCATACTTTGCGAATTCCCACTGAGGCTTCTTCAGGAAAATCTTTTCGTATCCCGGACGGTCTTTGATCTCCGGATGATCGGCCTTGATTTCCTTGCCGTGATCGCGAGTCAAAGCGGGCTTTGGATCGAACGTGTCAACATGCGATACGCCGCCCGTCATAAACAGAAAGATGACACGTTTCGCCCGGCCCGGAAAATGCGGCTGTCGCGCGGCTAGCGGATCATCACTATCCGCCAGCAACTGTTGAACAATTCCTGGTAGCAGCATCGAACCTGACACCGACGATTGCAGAAAACAACGTCGCTGAAAATTGGTGCCCCGTGAATCGGCACTCTCAGAATTGATTCTGGTTGTCATTATTTTTAGTCCAGATACAAAAACTCGTTTGCCGCCAGCAGCACGCGTGAATATGCGGCCCACTTGTCTTCTGCACTGCCGGGATATTGACTCAAAAAACTTTCGGCCTGAACATGCTCAGCCGACGACGCACTTCGTTGCAGCAACGTTTGAAATGCAAATTCCACTCGCTGCCTGTCGTTACCAGCCTGTTGAATTCTTTCCCCAAATTTAGCCGCCTGATCATGAAAGAACGGTGCGTTCAAAAAGAACAGTGCCTGAGTCGGTGCGGTCGTTACTTCGCGAACCGGCGTACTGGCATTCGGGTCGGCCCCGTCAAACAATGCCAGATAGGGATGCCGCCGCTGTCGCTGCACCATCAAATACGCGCTGCGTTTGTTGGTTTCATAAACGGCGTTGAAGGGAGTGTGCTGAGTAAACGTCCATGACTCTTCTGGCGGAAACGGATGATTCTCGGCGGGGGAGGGATCCAGCCTTCCAGCCACCATTAACATGCTGTCACGAATTTCTTCTGCGTCCAGCCGTCGTCGCACAAACCGAGTCAGCAATCGGTTATCCGCATCACCCGTGGCCGTCGCATCTGTTACTTCGCTGCTGCGCTGATAAGCGGCCGAATTCATGATCAGCCGATGCATGGCCTTGAAACTGTATCCTCCGGCACGAAATTCCGCTGCCAGCCTGTCCAGTAATTCAGGATGATCAGGCCGCTCGCCTCGCGAACCAAAGTCATTCGGCGTCGCTACAAGGCCACGGCCAAAATGCCAGTGCCAAATCCGATTCACCATCACGCGAGCCATCAGCGGATGTTCTGCGATCCAGTTGCCCAGCTGTTGCCGACCACTGCCACCATCGGCTGACACAACGCCGCCGCCCAGAACAGACAGCCAGTGCCGTGGTACAATATCGCCAGGCTGCTCCGGGTCGCCTCGTTTGTGCAGCGGCGAATCTTTCGGATTCGACTCAACGACAGCGTACGCGACAGGAATCGTCGGAGCCGGTTTGATCCTGATGTCCGCCGAATTCGACAGTCGCCCCAGTTCGACAAGGTCTGCACCGTAAGCCGGAACCGCTAGATGCTCCAGCCGGAAAGCAATACCATCGCCTCCACCGGATGGATGAGCATCCATTATTCGACCAGCCACGCGGGCAGTCATGTCCGCAGGGCAAACCCAGGCGACAGTCACCGGCCTGGCGATGCCCGGATGCACAAAAAATGACAACGCAGGCAAAGAAGTCCAGACGTCAATCGGATTCTCAGATCGGTTCACAAACACAGACGGTTCGCTGCCCAGACTCCACGCCTGCAAGTCGTTCTGTCCGTTGATCGCGGCCTTCGTTTCCGTAAGAAACACGGGACCGTCGGTCGTTTCCAGAAAGCACCAGGCCGCGTCGTGGCCTGCGTCGTGCGGATTGCCCTGCAGCAGATTACGTACCGCATTGCCAAGCTTCCACTCGCGATCGGCCCCGTCGATTTCAGAGATCTCGAATTCCACCAGTGTTGAATCCGCACCATGGCTTGCGTTGGGAAACACGGTCACCTGCAGAACATCGCCCTTGTGCAGCGATATTCGATCCAACGCCTGCGTCTGCGAATCCGCAAACGAAACGGAAGCTCCTTCTGTTACCGTAGATATGGCCAGAATGCCCGCCGATTCCGCTTTCTGCTTAGCAACCACCTGCTTCAGGCGGCTACTAACTTCACCGGCCGATTGCTCGCGTTTTGCTTTTTCTGCTTCCGCCAATGAATTTTGCTGACGCCATTCATCCATCAGCTTCGCCACGTCAGGCTTTGGCATTAACGCCACAAGGTCACGTGGCTGGCCCTGTGGTTCACACCCGGGGAAAGCAAATTTAGTACTGTTGAATATCCCATATAGCGCGTAATAATCTTCTGCTGTGACAGGGTCGTACTTGTGGTCGTGGCATCTTGCACAGCCAATGGTCAGCCCCAGAAAGTTTTTGCCAAGATTGTCAATAACGTCTTCGTGCATCAGGTGGATGTCTTTGTCGATGTCATGCCCAAAACGCCGAGCGATCGCCAGATAACCCGTTGCCACGATGCCTTCTCTGAATTTTTGAGAATCACTGTCCGCACATAAAATGTCACCTGCCAGCTGCATGCGAATAAACTCATCGTAGGACATGTCACCATTGATGGCATCAAATACCCAGTTACGGTACCGCCATGCATGAGGCAACGGTCGATCTGTGTTCTCTCCCGCTGTGTCTGCATATCGAACAACGTCTAACCAATGCCTGCCCCAGCGAATTCCATACTGCGGCGAATTTAGTAAACGGTTGACGATATTCGAAAACGCGTCCGGAGATTCGTCCGCGACGAACTGCTGCACTTCGTCGGGTGTTGGAGGAAGGCCGGTCAGGTCATAGGTGGCTCGACGAATTAAAGTGCGGCGGTCTGCTGGTGCATTCGCTGTCAACGATGTTGCCGTTCGTTTCGCATTCAAAAATGCGTCGATTTGCTGAGTCGTCGCCATCCTGCCACTTGCGGCATCATCACCCGTTGCCTTAGTGTTAGCGCTTACTTCTGGCAGAGGTTGAAAGGCCCACCATGTCTTGGCTTCGTCCAGTGACATTCCGCCCAGTCGCACACTGCTTTCCCGAGGATCGTGTGCTCCCGACTGTACCCACTGTTCCAGAACGGCAACCTCTGAGTCCGTCAATCGCCCACCAGCGTCTGCAGGAGGCATTTTCGGGCCTTCGTATTTGATGGCTGATATCAACAGGCTTTCGTCGGGCTTACCCGGCACAATCGCTGTCCCTGATTCCCCGCCCGTTTGCCAGCCTGATCTGCTGTCCAACGCCAGACCACCGCTGGTTTTCGTCCCGCTGTGACATTTGTAGCAGCGTTCAACCAATAGTGGCCGAACGTGCGTTTCGAAGTAAGCATCGTCCGCCGCACCTGTCACCCGGCAACAGGCCATCATCACAATGCAACAAATCAGAAAACCACTGTAAACCGACGAGTTTGACCTGCCAATCGATGCCGCAACGGTGTTGCAGCAACTTCGTAAGCAGCGTGGCCGAAACGCTCCAGCAAAAGTTTGGAAGACGAAGTTCATAAACGACCTGACTTAGGTGGGATGAATCAACACGAACGGGCCTTTAGTCTATCCAGTCCACACCACTCAAAACAAGCTACGTCTGAGCCGAGACGCCTCGCCTCGGCGGTCGATCGCGTGATGCGACGGGATATGTTGAACATGTTTGAATCGCTGAGTACGTCGGTTCGAATTCGTCACTACGGAGTGCTGGCCAATCGTGGCAAAACGGACCGACTGAACCTGTGTCGCAGCCTGATGGGATATCAACCACGTGACGTAAAGCCTGAACAGCAAACCGCACTGCAGTGACTGGAATTAGTCTGCGGACTCAATGAGTCTATCTGTCCGTGCTGTCAGTTACTGCTGCAGATCATCATAATCCCGAAGCGGCCGGCATCCGCATCCCGCCAGCTTTCTGCGAGTTCCGCAAAGTTCTACAACACATCCTGAACGCCGTTTTCCTGATGCTGAATCTACTAAATCAACGGCAACGTTTTTTCGGATCAGCTCAGATCAGGAATCTCCTGATGCTGCGCTCATGCAGAAAATCAGCTCTCAATTCCAACGAAGTAGCAACATTCATCGCGGCTATCCTGCCCTTTCGGGGCGGGATGACGTCACCTCAGCGTCGATAAATTGTCGCCCTGTTGAAGTCTGAAACCCGTCCGCCATACATTGCCCAGTAAGTACCCTGCCAGTCAAATTAGCTCCGCGGTTCAGATCAATCAGTTTTATCTGAAACTATTCTCTGGGGAGACTCATGTATCGACTCCTTGTTCTGGTGTTTCTACTGGCTGTCTTCGGTGGTGCAGATAAATCCATGTCACTGCCGGCGGATCGAGAAACAGCGGGTAAAAGCACTGCAACAGCGGACATGCGAGTAGACGTGTCGGTTCCACAGAACGACGCTCCTGTAGAGTATCCAGAAAAGGCCGAGGTAGTGCGATTGCTCGTGCGTGCATCGGAGCTGGAATCGAATGACAAATTCCAAGACGCGTTTGCGGTCACGATTCAAGTGGTGGTGGTTGATCCTGCCAGCCCGAAGGCCAACGAGATGAAAGCGAGACTTAAGGAACTGCTTCGTCGCATTCAGGTCTCACCACAGCTCGACGAGCGAACAGGGAATTCCGAGGTTGCTCAGAGAACCATGCCGTTAATCGGAGCGGCCGAAAACGCATTTTTTGAAATCATGGTCAATCGCACCGCCCGGTTACGAGAGGATGTCCGCAGCGTAGTTGAAAAGAGTGACGGTTTCTCCAGCAGAAGATCCGCTTCAGCGGAGAATCAAATTCAGTTTCCTCAAAGGAGAAACCGTCATCCAAGCATGAGTATTTGAAGTCCGTCAGCAGGTTGAGCGGCGGCGTTCGGGAAATTGGCAGGAATGAGCAAGCTGAGTCTCCGGTTACTGAGTCGCCAAAGATGCCCGCGTCAAAGAGTCGTCGTTCCCAAACCGCTCCACGAACAGCCCGAGCCTCTTCGACCACCACGCGGCCGATCGCACCGAAACCATCGGAACCCTTGTTTTCGATCTCCGATTTTACCGTGCGAGCTCCAAAGCAGCTTCGCACGCTGATGCACGAATCGCTTCAGGGTTTGCTGTTAAGCGTGGCGTCCAGATGGCTGCAAGTCTGCTCGAGGATGCGGATGATTCAACAGTGCGAATCGAAGAGCGAACGTGTCCTGAATCGTGCAGCATCAAGGCATGGAAGTCAGGAACGATTTGTCATTCTCGGCGGTCAGAAGCAGTGCCATTCGTGTCTGACACGAATGGCACTGCCGCGAAATTTGTTTGGAATCTGCGCAGCGTGATGACTCGCGTTGACCGCGGCAAGAATTTTTTCGTTATCGCACCACGTTGAAGGAAATCGGAATGTTGGCTGAACGTCCTAATCGCTAAACTTCTCGGCGGCCGGACCTTTCCTGAATCGAACTGCGTAGAAACAATTGACCAGGGAAGGTCCCTGTCTTTTACGCCAACAACCGCATTTGATGCAGCCTCATTTTCCATCTTCCGGCGTTCGCTGATGCAGAACGACGAGCTGCCGCTGACAGAGGTCGTGGATAGCGATCGATTTGCTCGGGCGTTTGAAAAACACGGTGTCGA
>Ga0209390_10003234_pt1 | contig 26804 bp, 30 predicted proteins | sample BON01_FD_187212 | JGI IMG/M metagenome (GOLD analysis project Ga0209390, IMG submission 187212) | Freshwater microbial communities from Lake Bonney liftoff mats and glacier meltwater in Antarctica - BON-01 (SPAdes) (version 2) | ecosystem: Environmental > Aquatic > Freshwater > Ice > Glacier...
TGAGCTCGACGTGTTTTGCGGTGCACACACGGGGCTCGTGATTGCAGAGGTCGAGTTTCCCGATCCGATCACTGCCGACGCATTTTTTCCTCTAGACTGGTTCGGGCAGGAAATCACCCACGACTCTACGTACAGCAACGCGCGCTTGGCGGCAGGTGGTCGTGACGCTGCATCGTGACTGCCTCCAGCATTGACGCAAAAGGGGAGGAATTTTTGGTTCAATGAGCGGCTGGGGTCCCGACGAATGGCTATTAGCCGGAATTGCGGCGCTATGCATCGGAATGTCCAAAACCGGGCTCGGAGGTCTGGGAATGATTGCGATTGTCATCATGGCGAGCATTCTTCCCGCGCGCGAATCCACGGGAATGATCCTGACTCTATTGATTATTGCGGATGTTTTTGCGGTTAGCATTTTCCGACGACACGCGCAGTGGCCCACGGTGTTTCGCCTCCTGCCAGCAGCGGTTGTCGGCATTGTGATTGGTTTTATTATTATACCTTATGTTCCGGCGGAGTGGTTCGGTCGCATGATTGGATGGCTGACGCTTGCATTGATCGGACTCATGCTTGTTCAGCGGGGGTATCCCCATTTGGCGGAGGCGGTAGCGAGGCGGGGCGCGTGGATTGCCGGATGCAGCGGCGGGGTGGTGACCATGCTGGCCAATGCGGCCGGGCCGATCATGGCGGTTTACCTCCTTGCGTGCAGGATGCCAAAGATGGAATTTGTCGGTACAGCAGCGTGGTATTTTTTTGCTGTGAACCTGATCAAAGTTCCATTCAGTGCATCATTGGGCCTGATCAACGCGGATTCCTTGCGGATCACTTTGCTCCTTGCGCCAATAATTATCATAGGCGGCGTGACGGGGCGCTGGGCTCTGGGTCGGATGAACCAACGTGTTTTCGAATGGATAACCATCGGGTTCGCGTTAATTGGAGCGACCCGATTGATCATCGATTAGACCGGCATACAGGCTTTACATTTACCTTCAAGCATCCAATGTTTGTCGGCTCATGGAAGACATTCGAATCATTATCAAGACCTCCCGCGGCGACATTCAAATCACGACGCTGGCAAGCAAAGCACCGCTCACTGTGGCAAACTTTTTAAATCTCGCGAAGCGGGGTTATTACAATGGAATCAAGTTTCATCGCGTGCTTCCGGACTTTATGATTCAAGGCGGCGACCCGACTGGCACCGGTTCAGGCGGACCGGGGTATGAATTTGAGGACGAGTTTCATCCCTCGCTCAAGCATGATCGTGCGGGCCTGCTCTCGATGGCTAATCGGGGACCTCGCACCAATGGCAGTCAGTTTTTTGTCACCCATGTCCCGACGCCATGGCTTGATGGAAAACACGCCATCTTTGGCGCAGTCACCGAGGGGCAGGACATCGTTAATGCAATCAAGCAAGGGGACTCGATCAAAGAAATTGAAGTTCTTGATCCTACAGATGCGTTGTTCGCAGCACAGGCAGACCGTATTGCCACATGGAATCGCGCGTTGGATAAATAGCGTCAGCCGCCTCGCGTATTTCTGCCCGGCATGAATTCATCCACTCCTCCCGCTGACAGAAAACCCCGCCGAGGCATTGTTCTGGCGGGGGGCTCTGGGTCGCGGCTGTATCCACTGACGCTTGCAACGAGCAAGCAACTCATGCCCATCTATGATAAGCCGATGATTTATTATCCGCTGTCGGTATTGATGCTGGCAGGGGTGCGTGAGATTTTAATTATATCGACTCCATCGGATCTACCGGCTTTCCAGCGGCTGTTGGGAACGGGAGAGCGGTTTGGTGTTTCGTTTTCGTATGTCGAACAACCGTCTCCCGATGGCTTGGCGCAGGCATTTCTGCTCGGTGAAGAATTTCTGGACGGTGCACCGGCAGCGCTGGTGCTCGGAGACAACATTTTCTACGGGCACGACTTCACGCAAATCCTCGCGGATGCCGATGCCAACGATCATGGAGCGACGATCTTTGGGTACGAAGTTGCAGATCCGTCGGCCTACGGCGTTGTTGAATTTGATGCAGCTGGTCGGGTTGTCTCGATTGAGGAGAAGCCGGAGCGTCCAAAGAGCCGCTTCGCCGTGCCGGGCCTGTATTTTTATGGCACTGATGTCGTCGAAAAAGCCCGCCAACTGAAACCTTCGGTGCGTGGCGAACTGGAGATCACCGATCTCAATCGACTCTACATGGATGAGGGGTCTTTGTTCGTGGCGAAGTTGGGGCGTGGCACCGCATGGCTCGACACTGGAACTCACGAGTCATTGTTGGAGGCTGCGGATTTTGTTCGTGCCATCCAAAATCGACAAGGTCTGCGCATTGCTTGTTTGGAAGAAATTGCGCTCCAAAAGGGTTGGATCACCAAGGCTCAATTGGAACGTGATGTCGCGAGTCTTGGCAATTCCAGCTATGCGATTTATCTGCGCACTGTGCTTTCCCGTGCTGAATCATGATCGTTGAGCCGACCCAGATTCATGGATCCCGCCTTATTAAGCCCAAGGTGTTTGGTGATAGCCGGGGGTTCTTTTTGGAGATGTGGAACGACCGCGCCTATCGCGCTGCCGGCGTCGACGCGAAGTTTGTTCAAGATAACCACAGCCGCTCGGGAAAGAATGTCCTGAGAGGCTTGCACTACCAAACCGGCTCTGCCGCACAGGGTAAGTTGGTTTGGGTTTCAAGCGGAGTGGTATTCGATGTTTTCGTGGATTTGCGCCGCGATTCGCCCACCTTTGGATGCTGGGATGGACACTTTCTAACGGCCGAAACTCATGAGCGCTTGTGGGTGCCCGCGGGCTGCGCGCATGGGTTTTTAGTCGTCAGTGACATCGCGGACTTTCATTACAAATGCACCAATTACTACTCGCCGCAAGACGAGCGTGTCCTGCGGTGGGACGACCCTGCGCTCGGCGTCAAATGGCCGATTGAGGGAACGGAGAAGCCGATTCTATCAACGCGTGACTGCGATGGCTTGGAGTTTTCGGCAAGTGAATACTATCAGTCGGGATTTGATCTCATCGCAAGCGGAGGGCTCGACGGATGAATATTATGGTCACCGGCGGCGCTGGATTTATCGGCTCCAACTTTGCATGGTATTGGTTGGAAAAATATCCTATGGACCGTGTTATCGTCTATGACTTGCTCACCTACGCCGGATCACTCTCGAGCCTGCCCGCCAATTCGGATCGCATGATGTTTGTTCGTGCCGATATCCTCGACGCTTCGACTTTGGCCAAGGTTCTGGACTCGGAAAAGATCGAGCTTATCGTGCATTTCGCAGCGGAGAGCCATGTGGACCGCTCAATCACCGGCCCGCAGGCGTTCCTGACAACGAATGTGATGGGCACATTTACGTTGCTTGAAGCAGCGCGGGCGAGGGGACTACGGTTTCATCACGTTTCGACCGACGAAGTTTATGGCAGTTTGGGGCCGGAAGACCCTGCTTTTACTGAGGAAACACCATACACGCCGAACTCTCCATACTCTGCCAGTAAGGCAGGCTCTGATCATTTGGTCCGTGCGTATTTTCATACTTACGGACTGCGCGTAACGACAAGTAATTGTTCCAATAACTACGGACCCTACCATTTTCCTGAGAAACTTATCCCTTTGATGGTAACCAATGCGCTGCGGGGGCTTCCGCTGCCGGTTTATGGTGACGGCTTGAATATCCGCGACTGGCTCTATGTCGCAGACCACTGCCGTGGCATCGATCTTGTCATCCAATCCGGACGCTTGGGTGAGACATACAATATCGGCGGGGCGAATGAGTGGAAGAATATCGACCTTGTCCACCTGCTTTGCGCATTGATCGATAATGCATTTTCTGCCGCCCCTGAATGGCGTGACCAGTATCCGAATGCCCCGGCCGCATCAGGTGGCAAGACCGTGGATCTGATCACCTTCGTTACTGACCGCCCCGGCCATGATCGGCGCTATGCTGTCGATACAAAAAAGATCCGTTCGGAGATGGGCTACGTGCCGGAGTTCACATTCGAGCGTGGCATTCGCGAAACGATCGATTGGTTTCTCCGCCGCCGCGACTGGTGGGATCCGCTACTGCCCGGTTGATTTTACCCATGATTTTGCACGACCCGAACTAGATAACAATCCAACTCTCATCCTATGTTAATTTCTTCCATCAAACACCCGGCCCAATGGACCAGTTTCGTAACATCCCCGATCCTCATGGAATCTCTCACATGGATCAAAAATAACGCAGCATCCGTGAGCCCGGGAATTCATGAGCTGGGTAAACCTGGGTGGGTTGTCAATGTCCACGGATACACGACAGCACCACGGTCGCAATGCACTTGGGAGAACCACGGGGTCACGGTGGATGTGCAATACATGATCGAAGGGGTCGAAGCGATTGATGTCGCGGATGTGGCTTCTCTCGGTGCGCCGACGCTATCAAAACCGGCGTCAGACGCCGAGTTGTTTGCTGATGCCGGAGTGCCGGTTACGCAGGTGATTATGCATCCTGGGACATTTGTTGTTCTAATGCCGGGCGAGGCACATCGTCCCAAGGTGGCTGTGAATGGCCCCGCGCCGCTCCGTAAGTTGGTCGTGAAGATCCCGGTGGATCTTCTTGTTGAGCGGTAGAGCGCGTATCGAAATACCGGCGCATCTTTCTAAATTTCCTTTAGCGTTGCGTTGCGAATCTCTAGTGGATTATTGCTGGCAGTCAGATAGTTTACGCTGGTGAACCGCTCGGTAATTTTCGTCGTTGTAGCTTTAGTCGCCATCTGGGGGATCGCTGCACTCATTGTCTCTTGGGCGAGATCTGCAGCACCCACACCGGTCTCGGTTGTAGAATTGGTAGAGTCCTATCCGATGGCGGATGCCGTCGGGGCAGACCGTGATCGCCACCTCCGCGGCGTGGCGGTCCAGCTCAATCGGCTCAACTTCGAGCAGCGTCGCGAGTTGCGTAACGCACCAGCGTTCCAGAACTTCACCGATTCCATGAATCCCGAAGAAATGGCGGTATTTTTAGATCTCACACTTCCCGAGGGGTTTCGGCAATTGATGGTCGCGCTTAACGCGATGACTCCGGAACGAAGAAAACAAATCGTCGAGCGGGCACTCGCGGATTTGGAGGAGAACGGGATGCGTGACGCACCGCGCGCCGAAGACGATGCGAATGCGCGCAAGATCATCAACGAAGGGCTGTCGTCGTTTTATGAGGATGCCAATGTCGAGGTGAAACTGGATTTCGCTCCCGTCATTGAGCAGATTCAGCGCTCGCTACAAGTCGGTCGATGACCACCCGAGGATTTACGATTTTGGAGATTCTCGTGGTAATTGTGATCATTTCGCTTCTCGCACTGATAGCAATACCATCCATCGGGATCCTGCAGGCGCGGGGGGAATCTGCCAAATGCCTGTCCAATCTCCGCCAGATCGGCATCGCACTCCAAGCGTATCTTGCTGACAATAACATGGAGATGCCAACGCTATTGGCAGGGCGGCGGAGTGTGGAGGAAGCCGGGCCGGTTCTCGATGACACGCTTTCTGCATACACAGACAACATGTCTATTTTTATCTGTCCTGCAGATAGTACACTCGGGAAACAATCGGGCACCAGCTACTATTGGAATAGTGCACTGAACGGCCAGCGCGCCGGAAGCCTGAACTTCCTCCAACTCGTGGACGCATTGAGCCGGATCCCGATTCTGAGCGACAAGGAGGGCTGGCATCGGTTCCGTGACAATAAGGTGAATTTTCTTTATGCCGATGGTCATGCCAGCACAGATCTCAAACTTTTGACCGGGGATTGACCTCAATGCTTCGGATTGATCAGATTTCAAAAAAGTTCAGTGCCCGGCAGGCGTTGTATCCGCTCTCGTTGGAGGTGGCTTCGGGCGAGATATTCGGCATGCTTGGACACAACGGTGCAGGTAAGAGTACCACGTTCGGGATTTCGTTGGGACATGTCCGACCGGATACTGGTGAGGTATTTATCAGCGGTTTTTCCGTTCAGAAAAATCGTGCTCGCGCGCTGGGTCGCGTAGGAGCAATTTTCGAGTCGCCCGCATTTTACAACTACCTAAGCGGATGGCGAAATCTCGAGATGCTGGTCGCACTCACGAGCCGGCCGGACCCGGCACGCATGCGGCAGGTGATTGAGCTCGTTGGTCTGACAAACCGCATCAATGACCCTGTGAGCGTTTACAGTCATGGCATGCGTCAGCGCCTGGCTCTCGCGCAGGCATTGCTTCCTGATCCGGAATTCATCATTCTAGACGAACCTAGTGAGGGTTTGGACCCTGAGGGAATTGAGGAGATGCGGTATCTCATTCTGAGATTGCGCGAGGAGCATGGCCTCACGGTTCTGCTTTCCTCCCACCTACTTTCGGAGGTGGAACAGATTTGTGACCGCGTGGCGATTCTGAATCAGGGACAGATGATTTATTGCGGTGCATGGAAAGACGAGATGAACGCCGCTCCGAGGTTTCGATTTGAATTGGACGATTGGCCGGGCGCGCAGGGGGTTTTCTCGAGTGCAGGCTGCGGCATGGTGGACGAATTGGAGCCGGTGGTCGTGCTGCCTGCCGGAGTTGATATCAGCGATCTTGTTGCGGCGCTGGTTCATGCCGGGGTTCGCGTGCGGCGGGTTGAGCCGCTCCAGTGGTCTTTGGAGGATTTTTATCTCACCCGCATTCGCTCATGAGTCTCTTCTTCATTCAACTCCGCGGCGAGTTCATCAAGCTGTTTTCGCGGAAACGGACCTATATCGGTTTTGGTGTATTCGTTTTGATTGAGATAGCATTAATTTTTCTGCTTAATCTTGAGCCCGTCCAGCGGTCGCTGCAGAGGGTGATTTCCCGATCTGGCTATGTCGCCGAGGACTATTTATCGGGACTCACGCTCGCTCTCTTGGTTTTGGTGTGGTCGGTTTTTCTTCTGGCGTCGCTTTATCTGGCCTTGGTATCGGGGGATCTGGTTTCAAAGGAGGCGGAAGACGGCACCCTGCGCATGATGTTGTGTCGTCCGATTTCGCGGGCGCGTATTCTTTTCATCAAGGCAATTGCCTGCGTGGTATATACCGGGATCCTGGTGGTGTTTATTGCTGTCACCGCGCTCGTGGCCGGCTTGTTGTATGGGGGGACGGGCGGATTGTTTGTGTTTATTCCCACCGAACGCATGTTTGCACTGTATGACTTTGGGCCGGGGTTACAGCGTTACGCGTGGGCGATTCCGTGTCTGGCTCTGAGCCTGACAACAATTTCCGCTCTCGGGTTTTTCTTTTCCTGCATGAACATCAAACCTGCCGCGGCGACCATACTCACGCTTTCGGTATTCTTGGTGGATATGATCCTCAAAACGATCCCGTATTTCGAGGACATCCGTGGATGGTTCCTCACGACAAAGATGAACGCGTGGCTTGCCGTTTTTGAATACCAGGTGCCGTGGGAGTCGATGATTGCCGATTATACATGGCTCATGGCCATCAATGCCTCGCTCTTCGTTGTCTCGTGGCTGGTTTTTGAGCGCAGGGATTTCAAATCCTGACGCTCCCAGCAGGCCTCATCCGAGTCCTTCGGATTGGAGGTAATCCAAGAACAAATTCGATGACGCCTCCAGCTCCGACGGCTCGGCGTGGAAGAGCTCGGTTTCGAGGCAGAATCGACCCTCGGCATCTGAATACCGATACATGATCCGGGCATTAGTCTCTTCGTTCGAATCGTAGCCAGTGATGGAGCAGATTTCGAACCCTTCGGCGATGAGATAGCAGAGCCGTTTGAACACACATGAACCTTCACGGCCCCAGCGTTTTTTGTCAACGCGCGGAATTAAAAAAAATCTTCAGTCTTCTCGTGGCCGTCTTCCAAAAGGTCTCGACAGCCTGCGGATGCCTGCCGAAATTAATGATATGTTCCCCAAGGTGTTGGTTCTCTCCGTGTGCATTGCCGTTCCGTTCTTTCTGACGAGTTTCGCCGCCGAAGATATGGTGGCGCCGGACCTGTCAACAGTAATTGCCGAACTGGAAGCGATTCAGAATAATCAAACTACTGCCCGGCAGCAGTGGCTCTCCCGAGCTATTGTACAGATTGATGAGGCGGGCAAGAATGCTTCGTCCGCCTCGCGGGCTTACGCGGATGCCAAACGCGCTGTGGAATTCGATGGTAAGTCCAACGCGGGCTCGCGCTTTTCGGAGTGGCGGAGTTCAAAATCAGATGTGCTTGGCAGCCGGGGGTTTCAAACAGCCGCGCAACTCCATCTCCACTATCTCGGTCTCACGCTACGACAGATTGGCGAGCCCGACTCAGATGCACGCGTCACCGAAACCCTTCGCTATGTCGAGGAGCTAGCGAAGGCACTTACGTCGATGCTGGCTGATTTGAATGCATCGGAGGAAGCCAAGGATCTCATGAATAAGCCGCTACAGGATGGAGTATTTGCAAAGGCGAGTGACCTGGGGCAATTGCTCACAAATCAAAAACAATGGGAGCTTTCCGCAGGCAATATCGACGGAATCCTGGAAAAAAATCTCCGCCGGATTCTTCGCCAGAAACAAGACCCCAGACTCCCTGAGACATGGGATTTGCAGATCAGCGTTGAGCAGGAAATTGCCGCCAGCGCGCAGAACGACCTGAAAAATGCGACATTTATGAGCACCCGGCGACCGCAATTGCTATGGCGGAAAGCCAATGATCTGGTTGCGATTGGCCAGCCGGTGCGCGGGCTCTCGTTGATGCTGGAGACCCTTCGCAGCAATCCTACCCATCCCGATATCGACGGCTGGGTCGAGGCTGCTAAGACATTGGCCAAAAGTCAGCAGACTGCGGGGTGAACCTCGGGCGAATCATCCCACGCTGAGAGAAGTTCGCGGCACGTCTTGATTAGTGCGGCCCGTAACGGTGCCGCCTGCGCCGCAAAACCCCGTTGATGCCGCTCATAGTCCGCGCGTCCTTCCGGCGTTTCGATAAGAATCGGCTGGAATCCGAGCGCCGAGAAATCATACGGGCTCGCCCGCATGTCGATCTCGCGGATCTGCATTGCCAGCTCGAAGCTGTCTGCAACCAGCTCTGAAGAAGTGAACGGCGCTAATTTGTATCCCCATTTGTAGAGGTCCATATTCGCATGGAGGCAACCCGGTTGCTCGTTGTCGATGGCATCCAGCCGCGCCAATTGCAGTCGATTCAGTGGCCGGGCCTCGGGGGTAAAAAACCGGAACGCGTCGAAATGACTGCACCGCAGCGGCAACGAGTGCACGACCGCATCGGTCTCGCTTTGACTCAACCGTAACGGCCAATCGTGGTGCCGCTGGGGCCCGTCGGCGTAGACCATCGCCCACTCGTGCAGTCCGGCACATCCGAAAAATCCGGCCCGTTGTGCCGTCGCTTTTAGAATTTCCTGAAGCCAGGGCACAAATCGCCGCCGTTCGGGTTTCCACGCATGGATGTTGGCTTCGACGCATCCCCGGGCATCGGATCGGTATCCCACCCGGGACCCAAAGTCCTCACATCCGTCGAGCAACTTGACGCCAAATCCCGGGTGCCAACGACGGAGTGATGACGGACGGTAGGAGTAGTAGTCAAAAAGAAAGTCATACACCGGGTGCCTGTGGCCCCGGGATCGCCGCTTCAGCCTCGGAGAAATCCATGCGTCGACACGCACCTCATGCCGCTGCTGGCGCTCCCGCCATGTGGATGCCGGCCATTCCAGGCTTGCGGTGGGTACCGGGCGAATTGCAGAGCCGATGGATGCCCCGCCGTCGTCATCGGGGATCGGGGACGGCATCTGTTAATAGCTGAAAACGTCCGGTTGCATCGCGATAAAATCCTCGGATAAATACTTGTGCATTTTCACCAGCTTTGGACAGCCGCCGAGAGAGGTTGGCATCATGCTGTTTCCACTTGGTCGTGGCGAGGAGGTTGCCATTTTTGTCGAATACCTCATCCACGGGCCGGACGAGTCGCGCATACTCCGCGTTGCTCAGGCGGATAGCATCAAGCTCTCCGGGGTTCGAAATCCCTACCCACCAAGCATCATAGGAATCCGGAGCGTCCGGGGTTGTGATCGACAATAGCATGGATCCAGCTTTCGCTGAGCCGCCTGTATCGGTGGAGATGGAATAAAGTGCCTGCAATTCATCCCGAGAGGTCAAATAGCCCGCGAGATACTGTCGCAGCATTGCTTGCAGCTGAGGGGAGTTTTTCCGCGGACCATACACCCCCACTTCGACGGCGGAGGGATTCTCGGGATCACCGTAAATATTAAGTTCTACATCACTATTGATACGGAACGATTGATACGGGATATTTTCAAATTCTCCGCTCTCGACCACTGTGGCCGGGATCTGCTCGAAGGTCTTGATTTTGTCGTGCAGGCGTAGGTCGTTCACGATCACACGCCATGGGGGCAGGGAACCGCGTCGTTGCATCGCCGTGAAGTAAACCGAATCATCCGATTCGTCCTGAATGCGAACGACATCGGATTTCGAAAGGGTCACTTCCTTAAATGGCGTCTGAATCGTCACCGCATCACTCGTATTATGCACGATGAGGCCCTTATATCGGCGTCCATCTTTCATGATCACGGTGTCCGGGGTCATGGAATCTGTCTGTGCAGCGAGTGGAGTGCTTGCAAATCCTGCAAATACGGCCATTGCGAAGGCGAAGAGGATAGTGGATTTTGAATTCATGGTTGCAGATGTTGTTCCAGTGCGCCATTAACCTTCCACAATCATCTATGAGAAGCAACTGCGCCATCATCTCTCTCGCTGTCCTCGTCACCACTTTAGCAGGATGCATTCTCCCTCCGAGTGGTCCGCCGACGGAAGCCGCCCATTCGGGCGCTCCACTCAAACCGGAAAAGAAGTTTTGGTGGGGCACCTCGACAGCGACATACCAAAACGAAGATCGTGGTGTGCCGCAGGACTCCCCGTATTATTTCAAGACCGATTGGGATCTCTTTGGTGAGGAGGGTAGCGCGCCGGTGCGTGGCGAGGATGCGACGTTCTCATGGACGCATTTTGACAAAGATCTTGCGGCCCTGAAAAAAATTGGCGTTACGCACTATCGGTTTGGTGTTGAGTGGGCACGCATCGAGCCGAAGCCGGGGGTAATTAATCAGGCTGCGCTGGACCGTTATGTCCAAATGGCACGGAAACTTCGCGCAGCCGGCATCGAGCCGGTTGTCACGCTCTGGCATTTTACGTTTCCGGGCTGGCTTTATGACACCAAACGCAAGGGCCGTTCGAATTTCCTGAATCCAGACATGCTGCCGACGTGGCGTGCTCATGTGGAGCGCGTGGTAAGTGCGATGAAAGACGACGTCCGGATCTGGGTGCCGCAGAATGAGCCTAATGGGGCGCTCCAACTGGGATACATCGCGGGGCACTGGCCCCCGGGGTTGCTACTACGCCCTCTGGCATACAAAAAGGCAATGCGGGCCGGGGTCACGATGTTCCGCGACGCATCAGACATCATCCACAAGCTGCGGCCCGATGCCCTTGTGATGGGCATCTATTCGCTGCCTTATTGGCGCAAAAACCGCCTGCAAGACCCGACCTATCTTGTCTACAATATCGTGCAACGTCAAAACTTCGATCACCTCGATCAGGTGGCAGACAAGATGGATCTCATCGGTGTGAATTATTATTATTCGCAGGACGCCAGCCTCACTCGATTCTTAAACCGAGACCACGGGGAGCGCGGTGCGGACTACACGCAACTCGGATGGGAGATCCAGCCTGAGGGGCTATACAATGTCCTCATCGATATCAAAAAACGCTATAACAAGCCGATCGTGATTTCTGAGAATGGTCTCGGTACAGCCAGCGAACAAAAAAAAATCCGGTATCTTCGGGAGCACATCAACCAGATGCGCCGAGCCATGGCCGATGGCGTGGATGTGCGCGGGTATTTCCCGTGGACGCTTGTGGACAACTACGAATGGACCGAGGGATGGACCGCCAATTTTGGGCTTTCTTACATGGATCCAAAAACGAAGGAGCGCTTAGTCGAGCCGTCCGGCATCTGGTTTAGCAAATTTATCAAAACTTACCCCGAGCCCTGATTCAGAATTCGACCATCGATACCCGAAAATGGTTCTTCGCTATTTCCAGTGGGGTTGCGACTCTGTCAGCCCGCAGGGCTAGCGGAAATTAGCTCAGGGTGGCGACCCTGAGTTTTCTACAGATCAACCCTTATCCTGCATTTTATAATGATTCCACCGCCTCTCATCTGCGCCGAAATCGTCGCCGGTTTGCATTGGCAGAGAATATGGCCTCGCCACGAGTTTCGTTAGTTGCCGCCTACTGGCCGTGACGGGGCGCGTATTATTCGGCTATCTGCGCGGACGCGGACACCAAGGACCGAGGAGAAAAGAATTAAAACCATGAAGAGCATGAAGATTCAGAAAAAAATCTTACTCAGCCATCTCCCCCTTCATGTCCTTCATGCTCTTCATGGTAGAAAAAAACGGGTTCGCCTCGTCGGAAGTCAACCCGGCGGCAAACAGCGCAAAATCCCGCTCATGCCCGGCGTGCTCGTTGTCCTCCCACAAGCGAGTCGGGCAGCGAGTTCTCAACCCGCCCCGTTGTTTCCTCCTCCCGTTGCGTTAATCGTCCTTCACTATTATGCCCAAAAAGTTGTGTAGAAAGCTCAGGCTTGGCACCACCGGCTAATTTCCTAATCGCCCCTCCGGGTCTTAACTCAACATGCTCATGCACCGAAAACAGCGAGGAAGCCGAAAAATTGCTACTTCCGCTTGCCAAAACTCACACCCTGACTAAAACAAACTCCTATGCAATTTATTGACCTACTCGTTTTCGCTCAAGCAGACGCACCTCCAGCTCCCAATCCGCTGCTCCAGTTTTTGCCGCTGGTATTCATTTTTGTCATCTTTTACTTCCTGTTGATCCGTCCCCAGCAGAAGCGGCAAAAGAATCACGTCAAACTCATCAGCTCCGTGGAGTCCGGGGACGAGATCGTGACTAACGCAGGGATTCACGGCACGGTCACCAATGTGAAAGACAAGACGGTTCTGGTCCGCGTCGCTGATAACGTCAAAATTGAATTTGATCGTTCGGCAATTGTCAGCATCAACCGCGGCGGAGTCGAATCGTCAGCGGCCAAACCCACTTAACCGCCCTCAGAAACGAGAGCGGTGGGAATCGCCGCTCCGCTCTCTCTGGTAAGTTCAATTAGAGACTCTGGCGGAGACGTAGAGGCAGGGAGATGGTGTGGGATTAAACCGATTATCCGAAGCATGTCGCGCCTTCTGGTAACTCTCCCCTCCGCAACCCAGGTGCTCTGCAGAAGTCCCTTCACGACTTTGAGCGCGATCACAGCTGCGCTAGATCGCTCATAAAATCGCTGATCCGCACGTTCCGGACGTCGCCTAACCTTTGCGGACCGGGAGATGTAGCGTGCAGTATTCTTGGCCATCTGCTGTCACACGGAAATCGAGCTCAGGATTGCTGATTTCTGTGCGTTGGCACGTATGGCATTTATGCAGCGTTTCGTCGGAGAGCGTTAATTCTTCAAACTTTTTGCGCCGAAGAGTTGTTTTTCGCGCTTCGGTGGTTCGGCTGAAAAACTCAGGCCCGAAGAATAAAAGATAGTTTGAAAACGTGACCAGCAGTGCGAGACGCATGGTCCAGGTGCCCGCAAGTGCCTGGAGCAATAGCATTCCCACAGCGACCCATGCCAGCCATTTGATTTTCACCGGAAGGATGAAAAACAACAGGAGTTGAAAGTTGGGGTTCAACGTCGCAAAAGCAAAAAACACTGATGAATTGAGCAGCGCATTGTAGACGAGGCTTTCACCAGCAAAAAATGCCGCCACTGTGCATCCCACCATGCCAGTTAAGTAGAACAAGTTGAGCTTAAACGTGCCCCATTGGCTCTCCAGGTTTTCGCCGTAAATCCACATCAGCATTAATGCGAAGAAGATGAAAATCGGGCTCATCGTGGGAGGAATGAAAATCCACGTGAATAGCCGCCAGATCTGCCCCTGAGCGATCAGCTCCGGCGAAAGCTTGATCAGGTCCTGATAACCCGGGGATGCCAGCGTGAGGATGTAGACGAGCGCATTGAGGACTACGACGTAGCGGATGATTCCGGGAATCGCAAACGACGAAAACCGCCGCTCGAGTGCGTCAAGCCACTTCATGAAAGCAAATTTCTATCGGTCACCGGGCTGCAGAGGGAGTGATCGCGGCTGGCGTTGGCGCTGTAACCGGGACTGACGGCGGCAGAATGGTGACGTCGATGGATTTTGAAGCATCCAGGAATTGTTTCGCAACGCGGCGCACATCGTCCGATGTCACGGCTCCAATTTCTTCGGGACGTTTCGTGTAGTTGTTCATTCCGAGACCAAATAACTCGTCCAGTGCGATGACTTGTGCCATGGCACTGTCGCTTTGATTTCGGATTGCTTCGGCACCCAGAATCTTGCTTTTCGCACGGGTGAGTTCCTCGTCGGTCAATCCTTCCGCGGCAAGTTTTGCGATCTCAGCTTTCAACTCGGTCCGGACCAGCTCCACTTTCGCCGGATCGGTGCCGACATAGAATGCGATCATGCCGGGCGTTGGGCCGATGAGTTGCGCCGCACCCACGAAATACGCAAGTCCCAGCTGCTCTCGAATGCGGTCAAAGAACCGCGATCCCAAATCCGACGACGCGGTATCAATCAACTCCAATGTCGCTCGATCCGGGCTGAATAAATCCAATCCAGGAAATCCGACCATGACAACCGCTTGGTTCTTGTCCCGCTCTTCTGAGACCGAGCGGGGTTCGTTAACGGTGGGACCTGGAGGGAATTCCTCCACACGGGCCGGTCCGCTCAGAAGTTTGTCAAATGCTTTTTTTACCAGCGCGTAGACATCGTCCGCATTGACGTCCCCGAACACCGCAAGCACGCCGTTGTTCGCTGTGAAGGTTTGCTTGTGCATGGACACAACATCGTCGCGGGTCAGGGCGGTCACTGCACTCAGCGAGCCCGTGCCGCGCAGCGCATACGGATGCGATGCAAACAAGGACTCCCTGAGCAGATTGCGTGCGACCGCCGTGATCTGGTCTTCCTCCGCCTTGATCGCAGCAATCTGAGCACTGCGTTCTTTTGCCACTTCCGCATCCGGGAACGTCGGGTTGATGATGACATCCGCGATGACATCAATGCCCAGTGCCACATCCGTCGCCAGCACGTCCACGTCCACGGTGATGCTGTTATTGCCGGAGGTGGCATCCAGCTGGCCTCCCACAGCTTCAATCGTCTCGGCAAGCTCGGCCGCTGAGCGCGAGGTGGTGCCTTTGATTAATGAATTGGCAAGCAGTCGGCTCACGCCATTCTTTTCCGGAGTCTCGGCGAGCAGTCCGCCTTGGAACACAGCAACCATGGAAACCAGTGGAATCCGTCGGTTTTCGCGAACAATAAGACGCAGTCCGTTGGGGAGGGTGAATGCTTTTAGTGTCTTATCCAGGTTTGCCTCGTCCGGGGCGACCTCGTTAAACAAGGAGCCCACCGGGTTGAGCGATGTGGTACTGACATTGTCCGGCCGGAGATACGTGCGGGCGACCCGCTGCAAGTCTTCGACGGTGGTCCTATTAATGGCATCAAGATAGTCTGCACTGAAGTTCAGGTTGCGCGTGAGGAGCCAGTTAGACCCGAGGTCCGATGCCTTGCCACGCATGGTGGTGAGCTGACCGAGTTGCGACGCCAGAAGTGATTTGCGTGCTTTTTCGAGTTCGCTTTCCGGGATTGCACCGTCTGCTTTCAAGCGCTCGAGTGTCGCGAGTGCCGCCGCCGCAACGGCTTCACGTTTATCGGGGTCACACACCGCCTGGATCGCAAATACCCCACCGTCTGCGAGTGCGTAGGAGCCTGCACCAATACCAAAGGCCAGTTGCTTTTCCTCCCGGATTTCGCGGTAGAGCGGGCTGCTGGCTCCACCACCGAGCACGGTGCCAAGCAAATCGAGAGCCGGCATGTCCTTATCAGTTACAGGAGGGATGCGCCACGACAGGCTCAATCGGGTGAGTTCCGTCGGGAATTCCTCGTGCGCGGTCCTGAGGCCGATCTGCTCCGCCTCACCGGGGATATACACAGGCTCCAATGCCACCTGCGGGTAATCGGCAAAAAATTCCTGCAATTGCTTGCGGATCGCTGCTGCATCCACATTGCCGACAATAGAAAAGAACATATTGTTCGGGACGTATCGGCGCTTGTAATACGCCATCACATCATCCCGGCTCAGTTTGTTAAATACATCGAGATACCCGATCACCGGATGACGATAAGGGCTTTCTGCGAACAATGTGCGGAACATGAGCTGGGAACCCACCCGGCTTGGATCGTCGAAGCCCATCGCAAACTCGCGCCGGATGACCTCCTGTTCTTTATCGTATTCGTCCTTGGGCAAGGTCGAGTTCATCATCGCATCAGCGAGGATTTCGACGGCTGTTGCTGCTCCCGAGGATGGCACATCGATCCAATAAACTGTTCGATCGAAAGAAGTATAAGCATTGAGATACCCTCCAAGGTCTTGCACCGAGCGCGCAAAATCGCCTGCACCGCGCCTCTCCGTCCCCTTGAAAAGCATGTGCTCGAGGATATGCGAGAGCCCGGCGCCCATCCAATCGGTTTCATGAATGCTCCCAGTTCCCACCCACGCCTGCACACTGGCGACGGGTGCACTCCGGTCCTCCTCAATGATCAGGGTGAGTCCATTCGGCAGGGTGGTCACTTCCGCCTTGCTGGATGGGATCCGAAGCGCGGACTGTTGAGCTGTGGCAGGTGCTGTCGCTGAAGCACTGGTGCTGGATTTTTCAGCGGCGGAGAGAGATGCAAGTGTCGCCATAAGTAAAAGAGAGGTTAGCGGAAGGTTCATATGGGAAGTTCGACCCCTTGGGTGGGGTTGGCGTTCGATTGTTTATTCCGGGGACGGAATGGATCAAAAAACGCCTCTTCAAAAGAATACCCTTTGCGGAATTCATCCAGCGTATCGTTGTCAGTTTTAGAAAATACACCCGCTTCCACGAGTCCAAAAACCAAATGTCCAAAATCTCCGGTCGTCCGAACGCCCCAAAAATCAAGCACCGTGACAGCCATCGGCCCAAACTCCTTGAGCGCATACAACCGGATCCCGTCCAGCAATTCCCCCGTCGGGATGTCTGTCGGTTCCGACCGGCGAGCCTTCCGTGTTTTCTTGATCGTATATTCGAGTGCGTCGCGGATGAATTCGTACGCTTCCGGTTGGAAACGGGGATCTTTTTTAACAATGGCGGTTACGGCTTCTTGAAAACTAACGGTCTGCATGGATATGGGACGGATTTTCGACTGGGATCGCGGTGTTTGTGCGGTGTAGTTTGACTGCCGCCCCTACGAGCAAGGCGCATACAATGCCAAGCACCAACGATCTTTCACTGCGTGTCAGTCTAAACATCGCGGTTACGGTAATCGCTTTACGCCTCGGCGCAAGGAAAGACGCGTTGGCGTCACGGCCATTCGCCCGAGCTACTTTTGAGCAGCGGCGTGTCGCTCCGCGGCAAATGGCCAGTTAACCACATCCCACCAAGCGGCAATGTATTCAGCACGCCGGTTTTGATATTTCAAATAGTAAGCGTGCTCCCAAACATCGAGGCCAAGCAGAGCGGTCTGGCCATCACCCAAGGGTGGGTCTTGATTCGGCGTATTGATTACCTCCAGATCCCCTTGCGGCGTGACGACAAGCCATGCCCATCCGCTTCCAAAGCGCTTCGACGCCGCTTCGCCAAACTTAATCTTAAACTCCGTGAAGGATCCAAATTTGGCGTCAATTGCCTTGGCCAATTCCCCCGTCGGCTCACCGCCGCCACCCGGTTTCATCATTTTCCAGAACAAGCTATGATTGTAATGCCCGCCGACGTTATTGAGCAATCCGGTCCGGATATCAGCCGGAGCTTCATCAAGTTTCAATAAGAGCTCTTCCGGCGACAACTTCGCGAGCTCCGGATGATCTGCCAAAATTTTATTGGCATTCGTGATATATGCCTGGTGATGCTTGCTGTGATGGATATTCATCGTTTCAGCGTCGATGAACGGCTCAAGCGCATCGGCCGCATACGGCAATGGTGGCAACGTGTATGGCCCCGTCGGGGCATCCGCAGCAGTGAGTGTCGCCGATACAACAGCACTGCCAATCAGCGCCAAGGAGAAAGTGAGAATTTTCATACGCCCCCAAGAGTATCGAGTTTTACCAAATCCGCAACCCGCAACCCAGCGAACTAAACACAGCCTCGGCGCGTGAGTGCGAACTCGACCCCTCTTTGCGCTCGCGATCGTTCTAGTCCTCGACTACGTCGGCGAACGCATCCGGAAGCAGTTCGCACCGATCTGAGGGTTCTGTGCGGCAGCGGTTCGTGCCCCCGCCAACACCTCAATAATTTTGGCTGAAACCAAAAACTTCTTGCAAAACCCTAGGCTTCCGTTTCTGTTCAAGTTGGCTGTTCCCACAAGCTGGTTTATACCAATATATTTATCGCCAATCCAAACTGCATGAAATTGCCTCTCCCAGTTCTTGTCACTCTCGTTTCAGCGTCCTTCGCAACAATTACATGCGCTCAGAGTGCTACGACGACTCCAGTGGGGGTTGTGACGGTGACGATTCCCAAAAGCATAAATGGTGTAACTCCTGCTACTTCTTTCATTGCACTGCCTTTGCTCCAAGCGGCTTCGTTTAACGGAACGATGTCTGGTGTAATCTCATCTGTTTCTGCAACCACAATTTCTCTTTCGGGGGCAAACTGGACCACTGGCGAACTCGCTCAACAATCCTCCCCTGTATACATTCAAATCAAATCAGGCAGCCAACAAGGTTTAGTTCTTAAGATTACATCGAACACTGACAGCACGCTGACCGTTGACACCCAAGGGCTGTCTCTTGGCGATTTGGGGATTCAATCTGGAGCCTCAGGCGACAGGTGTGACTTGTTGCTCGGTGATACGATGCGAGGGCTTCTGGGCGATCCTGCCGATGGCATAGTCGGAGGAAATTCCTCACAATTCACCCAAAGTTTAACCGACAAGGTATTGGCTCTTGATTCATCAGGGATCGTCAGAACTTTCTACTACAACACGGACTTCAATCAGTGGAGAAGAAGTGGATCATCTCAATCCCAAGACAATGTAGCAATATCTCCAGTATCTGGAATATTGTTCTATCGTATAGGGACTGATGACATAGCACTGCAAACATCTGGCACCGTCCCTATATTTGGTCTTAAGAACATTGTTCCTAATAACAAACCTTGGTTCCATGCACGCTACTTCCCAACTGACGGCACTTTGAGCGATCTAGGATTCGAACAGCTTCCGACTTGGCGCAATACTTCCCAGTCGGGAGTCACGATTGCGACCGCCGACAAGATCGTGGCACGTGATGGTTCGGGAATTGTAAGGCAGTTCTATCATGATGGCACGAATTGGCGTCGCAGCGGAAGTTCTGCACCTCAAAATACTGCGCCGCTGCCTACTGGTGCATGCGTCTACACACTTCGATTTGGGCAATCTGCTTCGCCAGAGATCGCCGCAATCCCGGTTCCCTATATTGTGGGCAACTAATCCAAACCAAATGAAAACACTAGCATACGCCCTACTTACTTTCTTGCTGCTTGTCCATGGCACCTCGGCTCAAATAATCACAAATTTCGGAACAGCAGCCGGTGATGATGGCCTCTGGAGCTACAATCCTGTCACAAGCACCATCAGTGGCACAGAAACTCTTGGCGCTGTCCTCTTCGGGACGAGTGAAAATATCTCTCTAGCTGGCAGTAGCGGCGTCGAACTTACTCTAAATGTCGCCACAAGCCCGGGAGGTGGGTTTTCAGTATCCATCTACGACAATGTCGGGCTGGAGGCGTTAGTTGATGGTTTTACTTGGAGTGCATTCAGCGGCGGTGCGTCTATTACGCGCTCCTACACCAATATCCAGTCCGGTTTCAACTTCAACAACGTTGTTGATTGGAATTTAAACAGTGGGGGGTCAGGCAACCCCATGACGGCAACATTTGACAGCATCGCAGCCGTCCCTGAACCATCCACTTGGGTGCTCCTCGCTGGAGGCTTGGCGATAATCCTATTACTTCGCCGCCGCCGCCGGGCTTAAAAACATCTTTCCCAAATATTAGAAGAAGAACGCCGATTACTCGGCGTCTTTTTTTGGCAAGATTTTTGGCGAGCGTCTGAGGAAACGAATTCGAAACCGGTTACGAACAATGACTCTCTTGTTCAACGCTCCATCAAATCCCTTCTGGGCTGCAGGTTCTTCTTGAATGCGGTGATAGTGAAGCACCTCTGCGGGGTGCGGTCTGGGCCAAACAGGTGAGGATCGAGATCTTACAGACCTGTTTCGTATCGCATCTGAGGAAATATTGTTGACGATTGCGCCGTCGTACCACTGGATTTACAGCATGCCATCCAACGATTCGATCCGCGAAGCTCTCAATCTTCTCCTGAATTACCTCACGCTTTACGGCCTCAATGTGTTGGGAGCCATCGCTACCCATGTTATCGCTCAACCAAAAGAGTAGATCGTCGTGCGGAGCGTTTGCTGCTCAGCGAGCCAGTGCCCAGACAGGGGGCTCGGAGTCCCTTCCGCGCCCACTATTTTGCATGGTAAGCGTAAGTGTGCGGGTGACGTCGAGCGAGGGAGAAGTCGGACGGCGGGGGACCGCCAATCCCCTCCAATTGGGGCAGGGCTCGGAGTCCCTTCCGCGCCCACTATTTGCCATGGAAAGCGTGGGTGTGCGGGCGACGTCGAGCGAGAGAGAAGTCGGACGGCGGGGGACCGCCAATCGCTACCAATTGGGGTAGGGCTCGGAGTCCCTTCCGCGCCGACTATTTACCATGGTAAGCGTGGGTGTGCGGGCGACGTCGAGCGAGAGAGAGAGAAGTCGGACGGCGAGAGACCGCCACCCCTACCAGTTGGTGGGTAGGGCAGTTCTGAGCAGTCAGCGCTACCCAGTTGCCATGGTGACCTGAACGTCTTTGGTAGATGCCCGCGCATCGCGCTTGCAGAGCGGGGCGCGTGAATGCACACTCCCTGACGTGTCATTACTTGAAGTCAACCATCTCAAGGTTCATTTTCCCGTGCTCGGCGGTGTCCTCCGCCGTCCGGTGGATGTCGTGAAGGCGGTGGACGACGTGAGTTTCCAAATCGAGGCAGGACAAACGGTCGGGCTCGTGGGAGAAAGCGGGAGCGGTAAGACCACCATCGGTCGCGCGGTGGTCAAGTTGCAGCGCGCCACGGCGGGCGAGATCGTTTTCGAAGGACAGGATATTGTTCCAATGACCGAGCGAGTCTTTCGTCCGATGCGGCGGAAAATTCAGATGATCTTTCAGGACCCCTTCGGATCGCTCAACCCTCGGTTGACAATTGGTGCGATCATTGGCGAGGCACTTGAAATTCATTTTCCCGAGTTGGGAAAATCCGACCGTCGCGCGCGGGTGGCCGAATTAATGGTTCAAGTCGGACTCAAGCCGGAAATGATGAGCCGCTATCCCCATGAGTTCAGCGGCGGCCAGCGCCAACGGATCGGGATCGCCCGCGCGTTGGCCGTGAAACCCTCGCTCATCGTCTGCGACGAACCGGTCAGTGCGCTCGATGTGAGTGTGCAGGCGCAGATCGTTAACCTGCTACAAGATTTGCAGGAAGAACTGGGCGTCTCGTATTTGTTCATTGCGCACGACTTGGCAGTGGTCGAGCACCTGAGCGATCATGTCCTTGTCATGCATCACGGAAAGATCGTTGAGAGCGCTCCGGCCGATCAGATTTATTCGGACCCTCAAGATCCCTACACACGCACGCTGCTTGCGGCAGTGCCGACGATTTAACGTTTAAAATACCATGGATGACTCCTCGGGTAGGATTCGTGAAATGCTCGAGGACGAGCGTCCAAGGGAGAAATTAACCCATCGTGGAGCTGGCACGCTCTCCGAGGCTGAGTTGCTGGCCATTTTCTTACGCACCGGTCGGTGCGGGCGCAATGTGATCGAGCTTGCGGGCGATGTGCTCAAAGCGTGTGGCGGATTAGTCGCCTTATCCCGACTGTCGGTAGAGCAGATCCGAACCTCTGCCAAAGGGATTGGCCCAGTCAAAGCGGTCGAACTTGCAGCCGTGTTCGAAGTCGGAAAGCGGTTGGCTCGGATCACTCCCGGACGCGTTCGCTTGGATAGCCCGCAAGCGGTATATGACCTTCTATCACCCGAACTCGTCACGCTGGATCGCGAACGATTACACGTGGTGTTGGTCGATACGAAGGTCCAGTTTTTGCGCAATGAAGTGGTATCGCTTGGGTCGCTCAATGAGAGTGTGGCGCATCCCCGTGAGATCCTGCGTCCGGTTCTTGTCCACGGAGCCTACGGATTTATCCTGGTTCACAATCATCCATCGGGTGACCCGACGCCGAGTAATGCGGATCATGCACTCACCACCCGGATTTTAGAGGCAGCCAGACTCCTCCAGGTGGTTCTTTTTGACCATGTGATCATTGGACACGCTGAAGGAGGGCGGGAACCGTATTTCAGCTTCCGTGAGGGCGGGTATTTGTGATGAGTTTTCCGGCTTGTTCGCCGAAGAATGACGCCTATTTTTTTGGCCAACGACCCAGCGATTCCTCGTGCATGTGGCGCGGTCGCAGGGCCCGGGTAATCACGCCGTATTTAGGCGAAAAAAGGTACGCAAGGATGAATGCTGCCCCCAGCACCATGACAATTGCCGGGCCGGACGGGATGTTTGCCCAGTAGGACACAATGAGTCCAGTCACGGCTCCGGCCACTCCCAACGCGGCTCCTCCCCACGATAGGTATTGGTAGCTGTCCGAGAGCAAATACATGGTTGCTGCGGGCAAGATAAGCAGGCCCAGCGAGAGCAAGACACCCACTGCCTGGAGCGATGACAACATTGCTAGCACGATCATCAAAATCAGCGCTGCAAGGAGAGCGGTGACAGGGATGCCCTGGGTGCGAGCCACCGATCCTTCAAATAAAGCCACTAAGAGCGGCCGGTGCAGAATCATGAGCGAAAGCAAAATCACCACGCTGATGCCAAAGCTTGTCCAAAGATCTGAATCCGCAACGCCGAGAATATTTCCGAAAAGGAAAGCGTCGAGGTCCACTCGCACCCGCGCGTAACGGATCAGGACAATCCCGATGGCAAACGCGACGATGTAAAGCGATGCAATCGCGGTTTCGTCTTTGATGCGTGAGCTCCTCGCAATCATTTGCCCTCCCACGGCAACGATCGCTGCCGCAATGAGCCCGCCCACCATCAGCCCCGCAGGCGATAGGCCGACAAAGATAGCTGCAACTGCCAGTCCTGGAAGCAGGGAATGCGAAAGCGCGTCTGCCATGAGGGCAAGCCGTCTCAACACCACGAATGCTCCGAGAAAGCCATTGGTGAATCCGATGAGCACGCATACGACAAATGCGCGCTGCATGAATTCATAGCCGAAGGGTTCGAGTAGCCAGTTCATTGGGTTTTTCGTCGTCGATCAGTGCTCGTGCGAACCACTAAAAACGCGGGTTTCGAAGGCACGATCAATATTTTCTTTGGTGAATGCGCTATCTGTCGCGCCCGCAGCCACGAGCTCGCCATTGAGGATGACAACCTCATCAAACAGCTCGGGAACGTCAGATAATTGGTGGTGCGAGGCGATGATCAATTTTCCATCGTCACGCAACCGATGCAGCACTTGCATTAATGCAGTGCGGGCATTTTGGTCGAGGCCCGTCGTGGGCTCGTCCAACAAATAAATGTCAGATTGTTGCGCCCAGGCCCTCGCCAAAAAGGCGCGCTGTTGCTGTCCCCCGGACAGCGCACTGATCTGACGGGACGCATAGTCGCTCAGGTCCATGAGCTCCAAAGCACGGTCAACGATCTCCCGATCTGCGGTGGCAAAGGGTTTCCACAGTCCCAGCGCCGGATAGCGTCCCATTTCGACTAATCCCTGGACGGTGATCGGAAAATCCCAGTCCACGGCCTCGCGCTGGGGGACATAAGCGATGGATTTTCCCGGTCGGTGTGCGCCCACCACGCTGTGCCCTTTGAAGGCAATGCCTCCCGTTTCGATGGGAAGGAGGCCTGCGATGGCTTTCAGAAGGGTGGTTTTTCCCGCGCCATTCGGTCCGAGCAATCCCACGCACGAAGTGCATGGCAATGTCAGCGTGAGGTGATGGATGGCTGGAATCCGATTAAAAGAAACCGTGAGGTCCGAAATCGCAAGATGATGGCTCACTCGGTTGCACCTCCGGGGATCGTAATAACATCCGCAACTTGTGGATCGCCCCACAGCGTTGTGTCGGAAATAATAGCCTCGCTTCGTGAGACCCGCACGCGGAGTGCATTTGCGCGTGGAGCGTCAGCGTGCCAATCGGCTCTTATGACAAGGTCATGGCCTGCTGCTGATGCAGCGATTTTTACCCGCACCGGTTTGGCAAACGTGTCCGAAGTCAGATCTGCAAGCAGCGTGCCAGTCGATTCTATGCGCACCGAGTCCGGGGCCAGCGGGGAGTCGAGTTCGATTACGAATTCCTCGGCTGCGGCGGCTAACACGGGTGGCCGCACATCATCCTCATCATCGTTGTAGCGCGCGGATGTTAAGTAGAAAACCACGCCTCCCATGCCAATGAGCGCGAGCGTCACCAGAATCAAACGCAGGATGGGATTACCTCTCATGATGAACGGCGAAGCTCCCCGCAGCTACTGTAAGCCGTCAACCAAGGTAGTCGTATTATGCCGCATCATGCTTTCGTAGGTCGCGGCTTCGGTGGCTCCCAAGCCGTCCGCGTAAAGTATCCCGCCCATTTTAGCTCCGGTTTCCCGGGTGATTTCGGTAAGGATTTTCGGGTTCTCAATGTTCTCTGCAAAGACTGCACGCACGTTCGTTTTCTTGATCAAATCAATCAGCTCCCGCACTTGCTTGGACGACGGTTGCGCACTGGTCGAGATTCCCTGCACGGGCTTGACGGTAAAAGAATAATCCCGCGCGAAATATCCGAGCGCATCGTGTGACGTCACCATCACCCTGCGGTCGCGAGGCAGCTTGGCGACCTCCAACTTGATCCACTTGGCAAGTGCATCGAGTTTCTTTTGGTAGGTTTTTGCGTTTGCCTCATACGTCGACTTGCGCTCCGGATCGGCTTTGATAAAGGCATCGCGGATGGTATTCGTTGCGGTCTTGGCGTTAGCGACGCTATGCCACCAATGGGGATCTGCCATTTTCCCGTCAGCGCCCGCAACTCCATGGGAATGGCTGTGCCCGTGCTCGTGGGCATGATCATCGTGCGGTGCCTCCACCATCAAGGGGGAGATGGCGTCTCCTACAATTACCAACTCAGGCCCGTCCGCCAGACTGCGGCTGAGCTTCGGCAAATAGGGTTCAAACCCCATGCCGCTGGCGAGGACAACCTTGGCGTCGATCATCTTTTTGACATCACGCACTGTCGGTTCAAATCCATGGGGATCGACCCCGGGTTGGATGATGTTTGTAATCTCGACGGCGTCACCGCCGACGTTCTCTGCAATATCCGTGAGCACCGTGCCGAGCGTCGCAACGGTCAACTTATCCGCAGCGTGGGCTGCTGGCGGATAGAATAGCGCACCAGCTAAGAGAATGAAAATAGTTCGACGGATCATGAGTTTGTAACAGTTCACTCAGATGGTATGCCCTTCCGATTATGATAATGCAATCGCAAATGGCGAATGAAGGCTAAACTCGTAATCAGAAATTTGACCTTGCACAGACGAGCGGGTTGAAAAGATTTCCGGTTTTCGTGGGATTCGGATTAATTGGACGTGCATATGAATCACAACTTCGATTTCGACCCCTCCAAATTTCGTTCTGAATCCGACAGCATGGGAGACATTCCCGTGCCGCATGACAGATATTACGGCGCTCAGACGGCCCGTTCGTTGATTTACTTTGATATCGGCAATGACGTCAAACCGAAGGAGTTGATCAAAGCGTTGGGAACACTCAAGAAGGCGTGTGCTCTTGCAAACAAGGACCTTGGTAAGCTTCCGGGCGAGAAGTCCGACCTCATCGTGCAGGCAGCGGATGAGGTGATTGCTGGAAAGTTGAACGACCATTTTCCGCTTCGCATCTGGCAGACGGGCAGTGGGACCCAAAGCAACATGAATGCGAACGAAGTGATCTCCAACCGCGCCATTGAGATTGCTGGTGGAGTGATGGGTTCGAAGCAGCCAGTGCATCCCAACGACCATGTGAACATGTCGCAGTCGTCGAACGACACATTTCCGACGGCGATGAGCATCGCCGCTGCTGCTGTCGTAGTTGAGAACCTTTTTCCGGCGGTCAAGGAACTCCGGGACACCTTAAACGCCAAAGCGGAGGCGTATGCCTCGGTCGTCAAGATTGGCCGCACGCACCTGCAGGACGCGACGCCACTCACGCTAGGGCAGGAAATTTCCGGCTGGGTGACGCTGCTTGATAATTCGCTTCGTGACATCGCAAAAACACTGCCTGGCCTTTACGACTTGGCGATTGGTGGCACCGCGGTGGGCACCGGCCTCAATGCCCATCCTGAGTTTGGGGACCGGGCTGCGGCCTACATTGCCGATCTCACCGGACTTCCGTTTGTCTCTGCCGCGAACAAATTTGCTGCACTGTCGGGACATAACGAATTTGTATTTGCCAGCGGTGCTCTCAAGGCGCTCGCCTGCGCGCTCATGAAGATCGCAAATGATGTGCGCTGGCTCGCCTCCGGTCCTCGCTGTGGCCTCGGAGAAATCACAATTCCCGAAAATGAACCCGGCTCATCGATCATGCCCGGCAAGGTGAACCCGACTCAAAGC